>Ga0209409_1000254_pt1 | contig 57292 bp, 55 predicted proteins | sample AD_JPNMR1_MetaG_FD_184424 | JGI IMG/M metagenome (GOLD analysis project Ga0209409, IMG submission 184424) | Active sludge microbial communities of municipal wastewater-treating anaerobic digesters from Japan - AD_JPNMR1_MetaG (SPAdes) (version 2) | ecosystem: Engineered > Bioreactor > Anaerobic... | reverse complement strand
TGGTGCTTATGTTTGTTTTTTTGTTGGTGTTTAGGTTTATTGTGGTGGTGCTTGCGGCGTATAGGTAGTCGTCTAGGGTGATGTTTTTGTTGTTTACTGTGATTTGGGATGGTATTTGGCCTGTTTTTGAGGCTTGGTCTGTTATTATTTTTGAGGCGTTTGAGATTTCGTTGTATGATAATTGGGCTGCTGAGGCGTTGCTGATAAGTATTAAAAGGCTTGTTATGAAAACAGTCAGATACAATGCTTTTTTCATGTTAACACCATGTAGCCCTTTATAAAACAAAACAAGTATATAAAGTTTACCTTTAAATTGGATGAATATTACTTGCATAAAATCGGAAAAAAATGATAAAATTACTTCCAATTTCTGACAAATCATTCTTTTTGTGGGTAATTGTATCCTCCTACATCTAATTTTGGGGGGTGCTTCTGTGACATTTCATGAATATATAAACTTGGGATTACAATTATGAAAATTTTCGCATATTAAATCTCCTTTTTTTGTGTGAGGAAAAGAATATTAATAATCAATATACAATATCATCTATAGGGCCCTGATAGTGTAGCGGATATCACGTAGGACTGCGGATCCTATCACCCGGGTTCAAATCCCGGTCAGGGCATACCCATTTAAAATACAATATGTGATTTCCATGGTATCCTATTTCAACCCAGAAATTGAAACAATGGATCGTGAAGACATTGATGCACTAGTAGAAGAACGCATCCGTTATACCATTAAATATGCATATGAAAATGTCCCATTCTACACTAAATGGTTCCAGAAAAATAAAATAAAACCTTCGGATATAAGATCCCATGAAGATTTAAGGGAATTACCAATTATAAATGGGGGAACCGTAAGGGAGAACCAACCCCCAGAAACTGAAAGCTTCGAGTTCAAGGCCACATCATGGGAGGATATCTTCACAATACATGAGACAAGCGGTACAAGTGGACGTCCAAAATCCTTCTTTTTAACCTGGGATGACTGGCAACGTTATGCAGAAAAATATGCGAGGGCATTTGTATCCCAAGGCTTTGATTCAAGGGATAGGGTTGTCATCTGCGCATCATATGGTATGAATATAGGTGCTAATACAATGACTCTTGCGGCGCACAAGATTGGCATGACAATAATCCCAGAAGGTAAATGCACATTCCCAGTGCGTATAATAGAAAATTATAAACCTACCAGCATTGTTGCAAGTATATTCAAACTTTTAAGGCTTGCGAGGAGGATGGAGGATCATGGCCTCAACCCTAAAGAATCCAGCATAGAAAGGCTAGTAGTTGGTGGTGAAAGTTTCGCGCCAGAAGCAAGAGAATACCTAGAAGAGATTTGGGATGTGGATATATTCAATACATATGGTAGTACTGAGGGTACAATGTGTGGAGAATGCGTGGAGAAGGCCGGGTTACATGTTCCAGAGGATCTTGTCCACCTTGACGTTTATGATCCGCACCTCGAAGATTTTGTCGATGATGGTGAATGCGGTCGCATAGTTCTCACAACACTTCTCCCAGTAGGGAAGAAGACTGGAATTCTACTTTTAAATTATGACACTGAAGACACTACAGTTGTGCTTTCAAGGGATGAATGTAAATGTGGAAGGACTCATATGCGTATAATGAGCCCTGAAAGAGAAGCTGAGACTGTATGGGTATCTGGACACCCATTTAATAGGGTTGATGTTGAAGCAGCGGTGTTCCAAAGGGAAAACATGGAATATCTGACAGGAGAGTATGAGGCATTCTTATACGGAGACGAGGATGAGGGATCCGTTACAATGCAAGTATCACTTGAATGCAAAGAACTTAAAAAATGTGACAAGGAGCTTATAAAAGAGAATTTCCTCAGAAAATTTTTCAAAGAAAAAAAAGAACTATACCACACCTACCTAGATGGAACATTCGAGATACTATTCAAATTTAAGAGTCCAGGTGCACTAGAATTTTACAAGATAAAAGGAAGGCCAAAGAGGATAGTTGACAGACGATAAAAGGAAAAACATTTTTTAGACAATGAACCTTTCTTCTATTAGTTTAACAAGTCATTTTTTTCAGGGATTATCAAAAAGAAAATTGGGGGGGGTTAAAGGATTAGGTTATCTATTATTGAAAGAATTTCTGTGGCTCTTTGTAGTATTTGGGTGTATGGATCGTATGCATATGTTTCATATATAATTGCAGGTATGCCTGCTTTTATTAAAGGTATGGTAACATACTCGGCGCTGGTTGATGTTGGGGGTGTGTAAATTGTTAACCAACTTGTTTTACTTGTTATCATATTAGCTATTTCATTGGCTTCTGTGGAATTATAGGGGACGAATAAAAAGTTTTTTTCAGAATATCCTCCCTTGTTGGAGTGAACGTCAATCACAAGGTTTGGCAGCATCTTTTTTATGTCAGGAACTGCATATTGGCTGGCTAATAATTCGCCATTAGTTCTCCCTTTTTCATAATCAGAAGCATACTTCGTAACATTTATCCTGTAAATATAGTAGCATTTCTTAAGAGTCTGGTTTTGAGCCTTTATAGCTTCAACAATAGCATTATGAGCTTGTGACTCCCGAGGGTGCACACCCACTATAAAAGCCACTTTATCAGAGGAATTAGGATTACCATAGGGGCCTTCGCGCACAACCACACCACAATCTGTCCTACCTATAACCACACCACCGTTATTTGTTGTGTTTTCTAAACTTGAAATTGCAGTAACTGTTATAGAGTTTGGTAGTCTTCCGTTGGTCTTGTAGAAGTTTATTATTTTGGCGTAGGTGTAGATCAGGCTTGGATAGTTTATTTTTCCTATTGTTGTGGTGGCATAGCTGGGTGATCTTCCATTGGTTTCCATGTATTTTTTGATGTTCTGCGCTACCTGTAGGTATGTTGTTTTTGTGAGTTTTCCAGTTGCTGTATTACTCGGGGGGTTTGTTGGCGGATTATAATCCTTGATGGTTATATTCGTTTTTTTGTTAGTGTTCAAGTTTATTGTTGTGGTGGCCGCGCCATATAAGTAAGTGTCCATGGAGATGCTCTTATTATTCAAGATTATTCCTGTGGGTATTTTACCATTAGATGATGTATAATCTTCAATTACTTTCGAAGCTACTGATATCTCATTGTATGAAAGATTAGCGCCATGTGCGCAATTAATAAAGATAAAGGATATTATGAGGAATAATAAAAACTTTTTCATTTTTTCATCTCCCCTCTGGAAATATGATATCAAAAATCTAAAAGAGGTGCTATATAAAATTTTCCATATGAATCTCGATTATTTTCTCGAAACTTAAAATTAACCTTTTTGTTACTGTTAAACCCCCCCTAAAAGGTGGGGGGATATAACAGAGAAGAGATAGTTTATATAATATTCCCATAAACATTGTACCAACAGATAGGTCCTGGGGGGTGGTCTTGAAGTTACGCCCGGGGACATCTAGGGGTACTTCTGTCCAAGGTTGAGAAAACCCGCTAGGATGCTCTCATAAATGAAGCAAAAAAACTTCTTACATAAACAGGGAGTAGTTCACCTTTGCACATGACACGTTGAAATGTGCTGATCCTAAAACTCCCATAGAGATTGCACAATTCTTTCTTACAATGGGGAATGTGACCTCCCCCTCCAAGGCTTACCTTTGGGGCTTCCCAACATGGAAGCTTACAGAGTTGAGAAGTTCAACCTTGGCTTCGCACTTATGGAACCCCTTTTCGACCAGTCTTGGATCCCATACTCCTCTCGTTAAGGAGCAGGGCTACAAGAGGAATGTATAGAGAAATATTTAACTATATCATTGGTGCTAAGCCTTCCTTCAGAAAAAGGGAAGGGATATAACAAGGGGGGTTTAGTGCGGCTAATAGCTTTATATGCTAATAGCTTTATATAATATACATCCATAATATAGGGTTTGAGTGATGGGACAGTCTTAAATGCTTGTGGAGAGAGTGGCCAGCTGCCCTTTATGAACCCCCTTAAATATTGGTGAAGAAGGGTAAGCCCTCCTCTAGGAAGCAGAACAATCTCCACTCGCTAAGATGAGATTAGTTCACTAGAAAGCATAAAGATCATGTTTAATTCCAGAAAAGAAGGGGATCTGAATGAAAAAAGAATATTTGACCATTGGATTGGTAATTTTAGCTGTTGGATGTGCGTTTTTCCAAATGAATGGTCAAAACAACATCACAGATAATAAAAGCGCAGATAAAAATATTTCATTAAATGATAGCGGCGGACCAGGGAATAGTGCAGTTCAAGTGCAGGACCAGGGGAGCGGTTCAAGTCGGGCGTCTAGCCCAGACCAGGGTAACAGTTCAACTCAAGGGCAAATATGTCCTACTTGTGGCGGAAAAGGGTACATAGGATATAATGATGAGAACGGAACGTTGATAACAGAAATTTGCCCTATTTGTGGCGGTTCTGGTCGTATATAACAGAACCAACGGTTCATGGAACAGATATTCTCCCCATTTTTATATTTGAGGTTAGATTTTTCAAAATGAACTATTTAATGTTATCTAGTGTTATGGTCACTTGAAGTTCATAAAATCGTCTAATTTTTTTCATTAGAGTTTAATATCTGGGAAGATTAATCTCATTCAAAAAAAAAAGCTGGGTTAGATGGGAGATAAATGTTAAACGCAGAAACTTACGTAACAGAAGGTGAAGGTACTGGAGGTAAGATCAGAGTAAAACTTGAAGATTTTTATGTGGAAGAAATCCCACTTATCAAACCAACCGGTAAAGGGCCTAATGTGTGGATTTGGATGGAAAAAAAGAATAGAACAACCTTAGACGTTCTATTAGATATTGCAAGGGATTTAGGTTTGCCACGTTGGAGGATGGGATTCGCCGGGATGAAAGACAAAGCAGCAGTTACAAGACAATGGATATGCATAAGTAACATCGAACCAGAGGAAATCAAGGGATTAGATGAACGATTATACAATGTTAAATTCCTTAAGATAACCAGACACGAAAAAAAGTTGAGGATGGGACAACTAATTGGTAACAGATTCCGCATAACAATAAGGGACGTGAAACCAAGTGCAAAAGAAGAAGCTGAGAACACACTCCAACAATTATCAAAGATTGGAGTGCCTAATTATTATGGTTGGCAACGATTTGGCGCTCCAAGAGCCAACACGCACCTTGTAGGCAAGGCCATAGTACTTGGAGACCTTAAGGGGGCTGTGGATTTGTATATTGGCCGCCCTTATGAGGATGAACCAGAAAATATAAAAAAGGCGAGAAGAGCATACGATGAGTGTAAACTGGAAGAAGCCTATGAACTGATGCCACCCAGCATGAGATATGAACGTATGATGCTCAAAAGACTTATAAAAGAGGAAAGAAAAGGAATTTCGGAAAAATCCTATGTTCGTGTAATAGAAACACTACCAAAGCCCCTGAAGAGAATGTTCGTCCACGCATACCAATCCTATCTCTTTAACAAGGTTGTGAGTGAACGTGCAAAATTCGGTATCAACAAGTATATAGAAGGAGATATCCTAGTTGACAACCAACAACACATCATAAACACTGGGAAATTGGATGAAATGATAAAAAGGTTCGAGGCCCATCCAACAGCACCATTATATGGTAGCAAAGTGCCGCTTGCAACAGGAAAGGTTGGTGAAATCGAAAAAAGGATACTCAAAGAGGAGGGGATAACCTTAGATCTTTTCAAATGCGAGAAAATGCCCCGTTTAGGCAGTCATGGTATACGTAGGCCGATAAGATTCAGGGTATGGGATACTTCAGTCCAGGCGACCGATGAGGGGATATTAGTAGAGTTTTCAATACCAAAAGGGTGCTATGCAACAGCGGTGCTGAGGGAGATAATGAAAAAATCGATTTAGAAGATGATAAAATGGAGATAAAATGTAGAGTTTTGTCAGAGGGCAAAGCCCGGGGAAAGGCATTATTATCAAGCGAACCTTTGAGCTTTCTTGGGGGAGTTGATCCTAAAACAGGGATCATTGTTGATTCTAGACACCCGCTTAAGGGTAAAAGCATCAAAGACAAGGTTCTTATAATCCCTGGGGGGAAAGGGTCAACTGTAGGATCCTATGTGATCTACCAGTTAACTAAGAACAAAAAAGCACCAGCGGCTATCATTTGCATGGAAGCAGAACCTATAATAGCTACCGGGGCCATAATTGCGGGCATACCCCTAGTTGATAAACCAGAAGAGGATGTTATGAAGGTTATCAGAGAATCCATGGAAATTGAGGTCGATGGTTATGCAGGTATCATTAAGATTCTTTAATAGGTTCTAACTGGTTTATTTATTGATCATAAAATAATTTGACGAAATGTGTGCATTCCACTTTTTTTGGAAAAGATGACAGTAAAATCATGGTTTTAGATGGAAGAGATGAATTCATGTCAATGAAATCATTACTCATAAATTAATCTTATGCTAGAAAACCGATCCACCTTAATATGTCCTCTGAGTTTTACCGTCCCAAAACATTAAATAAGAAATGTTACCATATAACTAGGATGTTGTTAATTATTTGGGTGGTAAGGAATTTGAAAAGAAAATTGGAATTTTTTAAAAGTTTAATTTTGGTTGCTGTTTTGTTTTTAAGTATCGGCAGCGTATCAGCAACCCAATGGGAGGTGGGTTCTGATCAGATTTACACTACCATTCAATCAGCAATTGATAATGCTAATACACTTGACGGTGACGTGATCAATGTACACAACGGAACCTACCCTGAAGATGTTATAGTAAATAAAAAACTCACCATACAAGCCAATACAGGCGATGAAGTGGAAGTAAAGCCAAACAACACAGGATTCACCATAGTAAATGATATTACTGGTGATGGCAGTGGCAGTATCATAGATGGCTTCATAATAAACAACCCACAGAATGGTATCGGAGTTAATATAAGTGCAGATAATTGTATCGTTAAAAACAATCAAATTAACGGTGGTAAAACAGGAATCATTGTTTCAAGGGGTAACATTACACTTCTGGATAATATAATATCTGGTCAGACCGAAAACGGTATACTGGGCAACCTTTCTCATGGTTTCTTCACTGTTTCTGGGAATTACATAGTTAACTTGATTGGTGAAGGAATCGTAAATGGAGTTACTATTTCTACAAATGGGAGTTTAACAGACTTCAATTTCACTGGAAACACTTTATCCAATATAAGCGCGCCTACTGGCGCCGTATTTGGATTGCAGCTGGGAAAGAGTAAAGGTGCTGGTGGAAATCCAGAAGTGGCCAATGTCACCAATTTAATAGTCAATGAGAATATTATCAGCGGTATCAGCGCCTTCAGCGCCATTATAGGAATGGAATTGGTAAGTAACAGTAATACTGTCCTGATTTCCGGAAATGAAATCTCCTTTTTAGAAGGGTCGACCAACAGTTCAGTTTATTCACTTGAAGCCGCCATAGTAGGAAATGGAACAGTTATGATTTCTAAAAATATGATATCTGATATAGTAGCTGGGCAGCAAGCAGTTGGAATAGTAGCTGTTGCTTTAGGAGATTTAAGGCTAGAAGATAACCAAATTTCCAGTATCGGTAAAGCCAACGCATCAGTCGCTATGTTAGGTTTAGGCTTGTTATATAATGCGACTTTGAAAAATAACAACGTTTCAGATATTAATTCTCCTAGCATAGCTGCGGGTATTGTAGGTACGGCAATGGATCATCTGAACATGATTTACAACACAATAAATGGAGTGCATGGAGCTAATGATGTTTCAATGGTAGCTGCTGGTTTTAATACCACTAAAATTTATGGGAATAACCTGGAAGGCCATGGTTCAGGGATAGGTATTGTAATTTGTTCAGCGAATGGAACAATAAAATACAATCGTATAGTCAACTATGACTCTTATATCCAGAACTTTTTATTTTCCAACTTCGGACCCAGCATCGATGAAATGCTTAAACCCCTCGACGATGCCATCAAGAAACATCCAGAACTGGAGCCCATCCTAAAACCCATACGAGACGATCTGGACAAGCTCTTTCATCAACTAGAAAACAGTAATACAAATGCCAGGTACAACTGGTATGGTACCAATAGCCCAGATGCCAGTAAATTCTTCGTGGGTAATGGAACTTTAGATTATTATCCATGGCTGGTTCTGAATATTAGAGCCAACCCATCCACCATAAATGTTGGTGAAAGTTCAATCATCACTGCTGACGTTTACTATGATGCAGCAGGTGGTGATCATAGTGCAGACGTTGAATTGTTTTTCAGCGGACCTAAGGTGATTTTCACCACTAACTTGGGAAATCTGGGTAGTAAGTCAGTGATTGTTCCTTGGGTCAATGGTATGGCAACCACAATTTTAAGGGCTGATGAGGGTGCGGGTATTGCCACAGTCACTGCCGCAGATCATGAAATCGTTCAAACTTTGGTAAATATTCAAGGAAGTTCGAATTTTACTAACGCAACAGCCACTACTGGGACTGTTGAAATGGAAAGCACAGGCTTGCCATTGGAGGGGATGGTAATATCTATTCTCCTAGTTCTTGGGGGATTGATCTCCGTACGAAAACAATAAGTGTGTGGGGATCTAAACCCACCCTATATATATTTTTTTGGATACTAAACAACTTGTAAGATTTAGGAGAGCTGGGCTAAGTGCTTCCCATGAAGAATTGTGAATATGCAAAAGTGGCTATTTTCAGACATGTTATATTATGCATTCTGCTGTATTCCACTCACTGTGTGAGGGTTTAGCAATAGTAATTTAGAAGAAAATACTCAATATCTACAGAATCATGCACCCATAAGATTTTACACAACGGAAGCTAAAATAATACATAGATTATAAACTAGGGTGTCTTCATGGAAAAATTAGTAATAAATGGTGAGATAATAGATTTAAGGGCGAATGATCATTATAGAGGTTCAGTTTTGATAAAGGGGAATATAATAGAGTCCATTTCACATCAACGAAAAGATGAGTTTAATATTATTGATGCAAATGATTATTTCATACTCCCCGGCTTTATAGATGCCCATGTACATATCATGGAAAGGGGCTTTAAATTAGAGGATAGGATAGAAACTCCATTATCCCTCTATTTTTATAATGCTATAGATAATATGCGCAGAACCCTCGATGCAGGGATAACCACAATAAGAGATGCTGGGATGGCGGATTTCGGGGTTAAACTCGCCTCCCAAAATGGTGTAATACCCGCTCCTAGAATACAGATAAGCGTGACTCCACTTTCGATAACAGGTGGTCATTTCGATTTTCACATGAAGTCAGGATTAAATATTGAACTTAAATATCCTGGATTGCCTAACGGCATATGTGATGGTACAGCTGAAGTGAGGAAAAAAGCTAGGGAAGTTTTAAGAGCTGGTGCAGATGTTATAAAGATCATGGCCACCGGAGGTGTGATGAGTGCCAATGATAAACCTGATAATATCCAATTCACCAAAAAAGAATTAAAGGTTATAGTAGCAGAGGCCCGTTCTAAGGGTAAAAAGACCATGGCACATGCACATGGACTTGAAGGTATAAAAAATTGTATAAAAGCCGGTATAGATTCGATAGAGCATGGAACATATATTAACAGAAAAACAGCGGCTGAAATGAGGGATAAGAAAGTTTATTTAGTGCCAACGCTCCTTGTGACAGCAGAACTTGCCAAGAAAGCAAAGAAAGGCGAACTTCCTAGTTACAGCAGAAAAGATGCACTGGAAATTGCAAAGGTTCACAAAGAAAACATAGAAGTCGCATACCAGGAAGGTGTCCCATTAATTATGGGTACAGATTCTGGGGTTATGGAACATGGCCAAAATCTCAGAGAACTTTCATACTTATGTGATATTGGAATGGAACCCTCAGAGGCCATAAAATCCGCCACATTAAATGCTGCTGAATGTATTGGATGGGATGATAAGATAGGAAGTCTTGATAAAGGTAAGTTTGCGGATATTATCGTGGTAAAAGAAAACCCCCTTGAAGATATAAAAAGCCTCGCTAACCCTGAAAACATACTCCTCGTAGTAAAGAATGGTGAAATAATCAAGAATATTCTAGGATGAAGATCATGAAAACAAATATTAGAATAGGTGGGATGAGCTGCGCAGGGTGTGCTTTAAGGATAGAAGATGCGCTCAACCAACTCGATGGTGTGAAAGACGCCAGTGTAAATTTTGCAACAGCAAAGGCCAGTATAGAATATGATCCCAAGAAGATTGGGATTAAGGACATAGAAAAAGTAATAGTAGAGACAGGGTATCAGGTTTTAAATGATAAGGTGAGTGTCAAGATAGGTGGCATGACATGTGCAATGTGCGCCAAGACCATAGAATCAAGATTAGGACAGCTTGAAGGTATAGTAAATGCCACAGTAAACCTAGGGGCTGAAACAGCATACATAGAATATAATAAGGATATAATATCCATAGAAGACATCAGAAAAGCTATAGAGGATCTAGGATATGAATTTCTAGGTGTTGAGGGGGAATTAGTTGATGAAAAGCTTTCTGAGGATCTTAGATCCAAAAAGAAGAGGATAATTGTGGGTTTAGGGGTGTCGATTCCGCTGATGATACTCATGTACCTTAACATAGAATTCCCATACATGGGATATTTAATGTTCCTTATATCAATTTTACCATTTTTATACGTGAGTTATCCTATATTCAGCGCTGCTATACGTTCACTTCAAGCCAAAACGCTCAACATGGATGTTATGTATTCTATGGGGATTGGAGTCGCATTCACCTCCAGTCTATTAAGCACATTTAATATTCTATCCTCTAAGTTCATGTTCTATGAGACCGCATTAATGTTAGCAGCTTTCTTAACACTTGGAAGATATCTTGAGGCAAGGGCCAAGGGTAAAACTTCAGATGCCATTAAAAAATTAATGGAACTTCAACCAGACACCGCAACCATACTCAAGAACGGTAAGGAAATGGAAGTACCAGTGGAAACCGTCAGAAAAGATGATATACTAATTGTCAAAACTGGGGATAGAATACCTGTGGATGGTGTTATCATTGATGGTAAGGCACACATTGATGAATCAATGATAACAGGCGAACCACTCCCAGTCTTTAAAGATAAAGGGAAAAGTGTCGTGGCAGGGACGATAAACACAGATGGCCTCCTAAAAATCCGCACAACCCACATAGGAGAGGAAACGTTCCTATCAAGGATCATAAAATTGGTTGAAGAAGCCCAGGGATCTAAACCCCCTTTAGAAAGGATAGCTGACAGGGCAGTGTCCTATTTTATACCCATGGTTCTTATAATTGCATTCGCGGCTTTTATATTCTGGTACCTTGAAGGTATGGGCTTGCTGTTTTCATTAACTGTTCTCATATCCACATTGGTAGTGGCATGTCCATGTGCCCTGGGACTTGCAACACCAACAGCTGTTACTGTGGGTATAGGTAGAGGCGCTGAACTCGGTATTCTAATCAAAAAAGGCGAAATACTAGAAGTTTCTGAAAAGATAAAGGCCGTGCTTTTTGACAAAACAGGGACACTCACCGAGGGTAAACCATACTTGACCGATATAATACCCATCAAAAGCAATGAAATGGACATTCTTCAAGCAGCCGCTACTATAGAATCCAATTCAAGACATCCCATAGCAAAAGCCATAACTTCAAGGGCAAAAATGGAGAAAATACCCTACAATAAAATCCATGAACTTAAATCAATCCCTGGAAAGGGTCTGATAGGATATTTAAACTCCCATAAGATCCTATTAGGTAATATACAATTTTTCGAGGAGAATAATATACCATTAGCTGATGCTGAGGATGTGATCCTGAAGTTACAAAGGGAGGGCAAGACCATAGTATTGGTTGGTAGGGACGATGAACTTCTGGGAATTATTGGAGTCGCGGATAAAATAAAAGAAAATTCCCAGAAAGCCATAGAGGCCTTGAAGAAAATGGGCTTAGAAACCATCATGGTAACTGGAGATAATCCTATAACAGCACAAACCGTGGCAGAGAAAATAGGGATAGAAAAAGTACTCTCCCAAGTTTTACCTGAGGATAAGGCCAATCTAGTTTCTAGGATGCAGGATGATGGTGGTGTTGCATTTGTTGGTGATGGTATAAATGATGCTCCGGCACTTGCAGCAGCCGATGTTGGAATTGCAATTGGAAGCGGTACGGATGTTGCAATAGAAGCGGCAGACATAGTACTAGTAAAGGATGATCCTATTGATGTTCCTTCGGCCATACAATTAGCCCGTAAGGTCGTATCACGCGTTAAATGGAATATTTTCTGGGCTTTTGCATATAATATGATTCTTATACCGGTAGCCGCTGGTGTTCTTTATCCAACTTTCAGATTAACATTTAGACCGGAATTTGCAGGTTTGGCCATGGCATTGAGTTCTGTAACAGTCGTATCACTCTCATTACTTCTAAGATCATACACTCCACCAGTGAAAGAAGAAAAATAATGTTATATGATCAGGATGATGATCTTAGTTCATTTTGAACCATTTTTCTGAGTTTTTAAGCACATTTTCAACTATTTTTATGGCTGATCCTATGTATGTATATGGGTTCATTATATCTTCAAGTTCATCATAGTTTAAATATTCTTTTATTTCCTTTTTTTTGGCTGCCACTTCTATTAGTGGTTTTTTGTTTGTGTTGGCTTCTATTGCGCATTCTCTCACGATTTGGTATGCTGTTTGTCTGCCCATACCCTTTTTTGCAAGTTCTGCCATTAGTCTTTCTGCCATTATAAGACCATTTGTAAGGTTGAGGTTTTTTTCTATGTTTTCATCAAAGAATACGAGGTTTTCTATTAACTTTAATGTTAGTTGTAGGAGGTAATCTGTTAGTATGCATGCTTCTGGGAATATTATGCGTTCTGGGGATGAGTTGGTAAGGTCTCTTTCATGCCAGAGGGGATTATTTTCGAGCGCAACTATAACATGTGAACGCACAACCCTAGCTAGACCGCATATACGCTCTGCAGTTATAGGGTTCATCTTATGGGGCATTGTACTGCTGCCAACTTGCTTTTCAGGGTCGAATCTCTCCCCAACTTCCATTATCTCGGTCCTTTGGAGATTCCTAACTTCTAGGGCTATTTTTTCGAGGGTAGTGGCGATATTAGCCAACACCATCATGAATTCGGCATGGTTATCCCTTTGGATGACCTGATTTGATATCAATACTGGTTCCAAGCCGAGTATCTCAGATACTCTTAGATGTACTTTCAAGCCATCTTCACCTAGTGCTGCTGTGGTGCCTACAGCTCCCGTCATCATACCCACACATAATCTCTCCTGGGCTGCTTTTAATCTTTCAAGGTTCCGATGCATTTCATCAGCCCATAGGGCGAATTTCATACCATATGTGGTGGGTAGTGCATGTTGTCCATGGGTTCGGCCAATGCAAACCCTTTTCTTGTTTTCATCCGCCAATTTTAGTAAGAGTTTTGTTAGTTTGATGATTTTTTCTTTTAAGATTTTTATGGATTCTTGAAAAAGTAGAGAATTTGTAGTGTCTATTATGTCGTTTGATGTGGCTCCAAAGTGTATATATTCTCCTGCGTCGCCTTCACATTGTTCTGCGAGTGCTTTTATGAGAGCTGCTATGTCATGTTTTGTCTCTTTCTCGATTTGGTTCACTCTTTCGAGTTTCACATATTTTGTGTTGGCTTTCCTTTTAATTTCTCTTGCAGCATACTCTGGTATGATTCCTAGTTCGGCTTCCGCCTCGGCTATGGCCGCTTCCACTTCTAGCATTTTTTGGAGTTTGTTCTCAGAATCCCATACTCTTTTCATCTCTGGGGTGCCGTATCTGAATTCGATGGGGTGGATAGCCATCCAGATCACCATATGGTTAACCTGAGAACCTGAGTAGTAGGCAGAATACGGCTAATATTATGCTCATTGCAATTACTTGTTCTGGTGTGAGTTTAGGACCTTTTGTCTCTTCCTCGAAATATCTTACAAGTCCAGCGCCACTTGGTGGAAGTGTTTTTTTATCCTTTTTAGCCATTGCTGATCACCCAAATAGATTAGTCTATAAGACTTTTATATCATTCATGGTATAATATATTTTATCTTTTGTAAGATCCCCTTGCGAAACCGGGGGAATATGCAAGGGGTAGTTCACTTTGTCGAAGATGAGAAATTTCAAGGTTATAGTTATGATGGAGTATTTTAGAGAATTGGAGAAGGAAACAAATAAACTTTATGATATAGCCAAGAAAGCTAGGGCTAAGGGTCTAGATGCTTCAATAGAACCTGAGATACCCTTAGCAAAGGATCTTGCAGAGAGGGTGGAGGGACTAGTAGGACCTGAGGGTATAGCCCAGCGGATAAAATCCCTCGAAAAAGAGTATGGTAGAGAGGAGATGGCGTTTAAGATAGCTGCTGAGATAGCCTCTCAAAAAATAGATGAAAAAGATGAGGACAGATTATGGGCGAAAAGACAGGAGCTTGCGGATCAGGCGCTGAGAACAGCCCTTGCAATATTAACAGAAGGTGTTGTGGCAGCGCCCCTAGAAGGTATTGCAAAGGTGGCTATCAAAAACAATTTTGATGAATCAAATTATCTTGCAGTATATTTTGCAGGGCCTATAAGGAGTGCTGGTGGGACAGCATCAGCATTAGCGGTTTTAATAGCTGATTATATAAGGATGAAGATAGGTTTGGATCGTTACAAGCCTGTTGACAGGGAAATAGAACGTTATGTTGAAGAAGTGGAATTATATGAATCAGAGGTTACAAACTTGCAATATTCTCCAAAACCTGATGAAGTGAGGTTAGCCGCTCGAAATATCCCAATAGAGATCACAGGGGAACCAACAGACAAAATAGAAGTTTCACACAGAGATCTTAAACGTGTTGAAACCAATCACATCCGTGGAGGAGCCCTACTCGCAATGGTGGAAGGAGTCATCCAAAAAGCCCCCAAAGTACTTAAATATGCCAAGCAACTGAAACTCGAAGGATGGGATTGGCTAGAAAAATTCTCAAAAACACTAAAATCCGATAAAAAAGATGAAATCGCCATAAAAGCTGACAGCAAATATATAGAGGATATAATAGGGGGCAGACCAGTCCTAGGATGCCCATCAGAAAAAGGAGCATTCAGACTAAGATACGGTCGTTCAAGAAACACTGGCTTAGCAGCTATGGGCGTGAACCCAGCGACCATGGAAATACTCGAATTCCTAGCAGTAGGAACACAAATGAAAATTGAAAGACCAGGAAAAGGCAACTGCGTAGTCCCAGTGGACACAATCGAAGGACCAATAGTCAAACTCAAAAACGGGGACGTGGTAAGAGTTGAAACAGTCAAAAAGGCCAAAAAGGTCAAAGCAGAAGTAGAGGAAATATTATTCTTGGGTGACATGTTAGTAGCATTTGGAGAATTTTTAAGGAACAATCATGTATTAATGCCAGCTGCCTGGTGCGAAGAATGGTGGATCCAATCAATCCTAAATTCAAGAAAATACAATGCCAATGAAGATCCATTAAACCTTAAAAGTTTCAAGGGGCGCTGGAATGAAATAAAATTAGATGCAAAGGAAGCATTCAAGATTTCACTTGAATACAATGTACCATTACATCCACGTTACACCTACTTCTATCATGACGTTTCAATAGAAGACCTGAACAACCTCTACGAATGGCTCCAAGGTGGAAAAAAAGAAAATGGAAAACTAGAATTACCCCTAGCACCCCCAAAAAGGATCCTGGAGATACTGGGAGTGCCGCACAAACTTAGAGAGGGCAAGGTTATAATAGGAGCCGATGATGCATACGCCCTCCTAAACACCCTTAAAGAACCATTGAGTAATGGCGAAGACCCCATTAAAGCGATAAACAAGGTGGCGCCCGTCAAGATAATGAAAAAAGCCCCTACATATATTGGAGCCCGCGTTGGAAGACCTGAAAAGAGCAAAGAAAGAAAAATGCGCCCAGCACCACACGTACTATTCCCAATAGGCAAAAATGGTGGTAGCAGACGTAACATTATCGACGCAGCCAAACAAGGAAATATCAGAGTTGAGATAGGCCGCGCGAAATGTCCTAAATGTAAAATAAGTTTCATGCAGTCAAAATGTCCACAATGTGGTGAAAAAACAGAGATAGGCAAACCAACTAAAAGATCCATCAACCTCATGCAACTTTTAAAGAACGCCACCGAAAGCGTGAGAGTACGCAAACTCGAAGAAATAAAGGGAGTCGAGGGGATGATATCCAATGATAAATTCCCAGAACCGCTAGAAAAGGGCGTTCTCAGAGCCAAAAATGAAGTTTTCACATTTAAGGATGCTACAATAAGACATGATTCCACAGATTTACCACTCACACATTTTAAACCCTCAGAGATTGGTGTGAGCATAGAAAAATTGAAAAAGCTAGGTTACACAGCAGACTTCCAGGGCAAACCCCTAAAAGACGAGGATCAGATAGTGGAATTAAAGGTCCAAGATGTGGTAATATCTAGAGAATGTGCAGATTATCTCATGAAAGTCGCATCATTCGTCGACGACTTACTCGAACACTTCTACAAACTCGAAAGATTTTATAATATCAAAAATAGGGATGATCTCATCGGGCACCTGATAATTGGACTTGCACCCCACACCTCCGCAGGAGTCCTCGGAAGGATAATAGGATTCACTGAAGCATCAGCATGTTATGCACACCCATACTTCCATTCAGCTAAAAGGCGAAACTGTGACAGTGACGAAGATGCCATAATATTACTCCTAGATGCCCTGTTAAACTTCTCTAAAACATATCTTCCAAGTAGTAGGGGAGGGAGCATGGACGCCCCGCTCGTCCTATCATCAAGGATAGACCCAGAGGAAATCGATGACGAATCACATAACATAGATACAATGCATTTTTTACCACTCGAATTTTACGAAAAAACATTGAAATATGAGAAACCATCAAAGGTTACTAGCTTAATTGATAATGTTAAAAAACGTCTCGGCACCCCACAACAATATGAAAATCTAATGTTCTCCCATGACACTTCAAATATCAGCGCAGGACCAAAAACCTGCTTATATAAACTGTTACCTACAATGAAGGAGAAAGTCGACTCCCAGATCGAACTTGCAGAAAAGATAAGGGCAGTGGATCAGCGAAGAGTAGTGGAGGGTGTTTTACTCTCACATTTTCTCCCAGATATGATGGGTAACATAAGGGCATTCACAAAACAGAAGGTGAGATGCACTCGTTGTAACCGGAAATACAGGAGAATACCACTCACAGGAAAATGTAATTGTGGCGGAAACCTTGTACTAACAGTATCTAAAGGTTCAGTGATCAAATACTTAGAAATATCAAAGGAACTCGCTGGAAGATACCCCATTGACCCTTACCTCATGCAAAGAATTAATATACTTGAATTTAGTGTGGACTCCCTATTTGAAAGTGACAAATCCAAACAAAGCTCACTTGATTTATTCCTCTAAACCCTAAAGAATAAATTAGAATGTTAGGGGGGTTCACCATATGTATAATTGGAATGTGTGATTGTTATAGTTTCTGATTGCAGAATTTATGTTATCTGCTTTTGACATGTCACCATTTGAAGCTATTGTAACAGACCCGTAGCCACTGTTTTCTGTTAAGTTATATTTTAGATCTGGGAACCTTGAATCTAAAAATTCACTTACCATCCTGTTAGCTGATATTATAGCTTCTTCACGGCTTGGATGGGAGTCGAGTTCGTGGCTGATTCTTTCAAGGATCGTGCCGTTCCCCATGTCATAGGTTGCCATGAGTTCCATGATATCCTCTGCATCATACTTTTTCTCTCTATACTCTGATGGGAGATAATGTTTCAATGTTAAAAAATGTGTTAGGGAAGCTATCACTACGAGTATTATTGTAACTGCAAGTATAGCATCAAATGTGTATATAAAACCCTTATCTTCCACCTCGTATAGCCTCCACAACTTTCCTCTTTTTTTCTATAGCCTTGGATGTTGCCCTTTCCACCTTCTTTTTCATTTTATCAAAATCTTCAGGGGTGGTTTCGCCCACCACCTTTTTTATCTTAGTGTAAGCCGCTTCTCTAAAAGCCGGTTCTAGTTTGATTTCATCATCTTCACGGATTAAAATGGGCTTACCAGTATCTGTAACCTTCCCTATCTCATCTATTTTAACACCAACACTCCTTATAGTATCTTTAACAATATCAGAGACGCTTTCTGGTGCTATTATCATGAGGGAGTCGATAGAAACCCCAAGAGGGTCTATATCAAGGCTCCTTAACATTCTAAGGACCTTAGGGTTTATCATGGCCATGATCTTATCCTCATAGAATTCCAAGCCAACCCCTGTAGTTGATGAAATCTCATGGGCATCTCCTCTCAGCCCACCATTGGTGACGTCTGTCATGGCATGGATCTCTTGTAATAGGCCAGCATCCATAAGAGCCTCTGAGGCTTTTATGAAGTTTATATCCATGGTCTCCCATACAACATCAAACAATCCATGGTAGATTGCGGTGGTTGTTATAGTACCTCCACCTGAACCTTCTGTTAATAGTATGATGTCTCCTGGTTCTGCCCTTTTCCTAGCGGTTGGGGGGTGCTCTGAAACACCTATGGCACCTACAGCACTTACTAGTCGGTCGCCTAGTACCATGTCACCTCCAACACGGAGTGTGCTCCCAGCTACAATTGGGACGTTTACGAGTTCTGAGATGGTTGCAACGCCTGCTGTGAAATCTAGTAGTTTACCCACGTCCCCGTCATCTGCGAGGTGTAAATCGCTTAGGATTGCAAGTGGCTTGGATCCCATTACACATACGTCTCTTAGGGCTGCTCTTGTAACATGGAATCCGCCCAGGAATGGGTATTCGCTGAGACGTGAATGTATACCATCAACTGCGGTTGTAATATAAATTGTGTCCTTTTTGGCGGCTGTTTTTATCACGCCTCCGTCATCTTGGGCTGAGGGAGTTATATATGCTCTGGTGTTTGTACTGGAGACTATATCTGCTATTCTTCTATGGACGAAGAAGTCGCCAGCACCTCTTGAACCCACACCCATTTCGCCCATGGTTATCCCGGCTTTTGGGAATTTTATGATATCCTTGAGGAATTGGTCTTCTTCTTTTTCTATTTTGAGGGTGTGGTTAACTTCTTCTATAACTGCCTCTGCCAACTTTAGGGCTGTTTTTTTGTCCACATCCTTGAATTCTAGTATGCGCTCTGCTAGGATGTCCTCTAATCCCTTTTTGTCTATGTTGCGTCTTACAAATCCTTCGATGTCCAATATGATCCCCCTTTATTTTGAGAATTCCACGAAATTTTTAAGTATTTTTAAGCCTGCTTTCCCACTTTTTTCTGGGTGGAATTGTGTGGCGAAGATGTTGTCTTTCCATAAAACTGCAACCATGTTCATGTGATAGTCTGTTGTGGCTACTATCACATCCTTTTTTTTTGGTTTGGCATGATATGAGTGTACGAAGTAGAAGTATTCGTTTTCTGCGCCTTCTAGGATTGGACAGTTTCTTGTCATGTTTAGTTGGTTCCATCCCATGTGGGGAACTTTCCCTAGAGGTGGTATTCTAAGAACCTCTCCTGGTATTATATTTAGTCCCTTGATGTTGGGACTTTCCTCGCTTTTTGTTAAGAGAAGTTGTAGTCCTAAGCAAATGCCTAGGAATGGCTTATCATCTTCTACGTGCCTGATTATGGCGCTTTTATAGTCTTTGAGGTTTTTCATTGCCTTGCCGAATGCCCCCACACCGGGTAGTAGTATGGTTTCTGCTTTTTTTATCTGTCTTTTATCATCTGTGATTTCTACTCGACCCCCAACTTTTGTGAGGGCGTTTTTTATGCTTCTTAGGTTTCCGCTGCCGTAGTTTATGATTGTTATCATCTTTGGGGCCTACCAGCGCTCGTAGAAGTCTTTTATTCTTATGGTGTCTTCTGGGTGGGGTGTTGAGACTTCTTGTAGTAGGGTGTTTTCCATTGCCACGATTGAGTGTGGTGTTCCTGGTTCGATTCTTATTGTATCATTTTTGCTGAAGTATTCTTTTTTGTCTTCGAATTCGATGTATCCTGAGCCTTTTAATATGTGCATTGTTTCATCTTTTTTTTCGTGGTAGTGGAATGATGTTTTGTAGTCTTCTTTTATGAACAGTTCTTTTGTGAGGTATTTGTCTGTGTGGATTATGATTTTCTCGTAACCCCATGGTTTGTCTTCTCGGTTTTTGTATTCTTTTCTTATCTCTTCAAGCTCCTTTGATGTGTCGATGGCCATCCAGAATAGTCCATCTTCTTTGTAGAAGCCAAGTTTGTTTTCTTTAGCCATCATTGGGAATACTGTTTTTTCTATGTCCCCTGTTTCGAAGTCTCCGAACTCTAGGGGTTCTTTGGCGAAGTATACTCCTGCGTTTATATAATAGTCTAGTGTTGGTTTTTCTCTGAATTCTGTTATCTTGTCGCCGCTTATCTCCACTATACCATAGGGTGATTGCATTTTTGTTATGAATATTGTTAGGGGATAATTGGATTTTTCGCCAAGGCGGACCATCTTTTTTATGTTTAAGTCGGCGACTACATCACCATTTCTTATCACGCATTGTTTTTCATCGTCTAGTGCTTCCATGCCTAGTCTTATGGCGTTTAATGTTCCTAGAGGTTTATCTTCTTCCACATATTCTATCTTCAAGCCCTTGTATTCGTCACCATAACGTTCTTCTATTTTTTCGCTGAGAAAACCTGTTAAAAGATATATTTCATTTATATTAGCGCTTTTGAAGTCGAATAATTGTTTGTCGAGTATGGTGTAATCTTCTTTTATTTCTATTAAAGGCTTTGGTATTTTGTCTGTGAGGGGCTTTAAGCGTTTGCCGAATCCCCCGCAGAGTATCATGCCAACGGTTTTAGCCATCTAGGATCACCTTTATATTTTTTCTTATACTTTCACCAAAATCTGATTGGACTATATCTTCCACACCAAGTGTTTTGGCATGAGCATCAAGTTCCGCGACCACGTAATCATATCCCAATTCTTTTAAGGGTTTAACGAGCCTTGGACCATCAGTTATTGCCACTGCTTCAATATCCAAATTTTCAATGGGGACTGCGTGTGGTACTCCAGCTACAAGAGCAAAGTCAACATCTTCCTTTTCAAGGATTTCACCTGCTATTTCACCTGTTATGGGATATTCATCGAGTCCACCTGTAAGATAATCAATCTTAACCTCTTGGCTTTCAAGTTCAGATCTTATATTCTGGGCGTGTCTCCTTATCCTTGGAAGTCCAATATCATCTCGAAGATTAGCTATTACAATGGGGATGTTATCAGGGTAGGATATTTTTAGTATGTCAGCGAAAAGATAAGCTGTTTCCTTTTTTGCATTTAATACGATGGCAACTCTCTCACCATCTCGTAAACTTTTTAGGAATTCACGGGCAACTTCATCTTTATCATCGCCATATGATGGTTTTATATATTCTCCTCGTGCCATCCCACGTGTTTTCTCTATCTCAGTGGCTCTTTTGAGCATTTCGATTTGTCTTTCAGCTTCCTCCCATGTTATGAGACCTGAATTAGCAGCCTCTTCCAACACGATTATAGCCCCTTCTGTGTTGTCTCCTTCACCGAATCCACCATGAGATTCTATTGTAAGCACCTTTGCGGAGATATTAGCCTTTTGAACAGCTTCCCTCAAATCTTCACCTATTATCATGCTTGCACAGGTTCCCACCACCCCTATAAGTTTCGGGGAGAACATTTCCTCTGCTTTTTTCAAAGTCTTTTCTAGTTTTTCATGTGCACCGAATATAAAATCATTTTCTGACATTGCCGTGGTCAGGACTCTGACACCATCATTCTCGAGAAGTCTGGCTGTTCTAAAACAACATCCTGTAGGTCCATGGAGGACTATCACATCAACATCCAAGTCTCTGAGGGTGTAAAGGGCCGCTGCTATGGGACTAGGCCTAGGATGCAATCACTTTCACCTCTATCCTCTTTTTTTTACTCTAGTATTATATAGGGGGTAATTCTTATATCCATTTGGATTTATAGAATACTTATAGAGTATGAAAATAAAAAATCTTATCATAGCAAAATTTCTTGAGAGGCCTAACCGTTTCACTGTAATGGTTGACAGGGATGGTTATAAATTCAAAGCTCATTTAAGAGATCCTGGAAGATTGGAAGATCTTCTAAAACGAGGGACTGAACTGCTTCTCAAACCTGCGCTGGCTAGAAGGGATCGTAAGACCCAGTTTGATGTTATAGCTGCTTTTAAGGATGATGAATGGGTTCTTATAAATTCTGGTTTACACAATAGCATAGCCGCAGAGATTATCAGATTCGGGTTCATAAAAAAATTAAAAGATTATAATATAATTAAGAGAGAATATAGTTTTGGTGAGAGCAGATTAGATTTCCTTTTGGGTCGTGATGATGAAAAAATGCTCCTTGAGGTTAAGGGTTGCACACTTTTAATGGGAAATAGAGCCTTATTCCCTGATGCTCCTACTAATCGTGGTAAACGCCACCTTGAAGAGCTGATAAAAGCAATAGACCTAGGATTTAAAAGTTCGATACTATTCTTGATATTCAGGAGAAAAGCCGAGGCATTCTCCCCTAATTATATCATAGACCCTGAATTCGCAGAAACCCTTAAAAAATCGGTTGAAAAAGGGGTTATGGTTATCCCAATTACCATAAAGACAAGATTAGACAATGAATTTACAATAAAACCTGAAAAGAAGATAAAGACCATCCTAATCAAAAATAAAAGGATGTAATTGGGGGTTCTAGGGCATGAAATATAAACCCCCAATTTATATAAATTTTTCATGCACCCCACATTTCATTGGGGATCCAAATTCAAGAGCTAATTTTAGGTTACCTTTGCAAGCCATGCGATCATCTGAACAACCATCTCAGGGATCCTTGGACTCAATTCCGGGTGAGGTCCGCAAAGAATAACCCTACCAGAACCATAAGTATCTGCCACAGCCGCAATATACCCCTTGTACCCTGTTTTATTATCAGCATAGGTGGCTAGAGTGGTCACAGTCCCTGTCGCATACATTGCAGCCCCATTGTAATGACTAATTGTCTGGGTTCCGCTGAGACCCAAAATGTTCTCTCCAGCAGATGTAATTGAAACAGCCAATTCACCTTCATAATAGACCGCCTTACACCTTACATCTGCAAGTCCCCAACTAGTATAGTATCCGTCAACTGCCACTGCAGCTGCATAAGCACCCGCACACACTCCAAGGTACCCTCCACCATTACTAACGAATGACTTGATTGCCGAAGCGCTGATATTCGGATTTCTCAGATAACTTAGACCAGAAGTACCACCAGGCATTACTAGAACGTCATATGACGCCAAAATATTCGAATTTATAAAAGTACTCGTAGCATAAGTAAAGGTCACTGAATTGAGTTTAATAGCATCTAAACAATACTTTATACCATTCACACAATTTGTTGAAGCGTCGTAACCACTGTAGATCAACACCTTAACCACCTTAGTGCTACCATCCGGGTCACTGGCAATACTCACCTTGTTCACTGTTACGTAATTTGGTAGTCTTCCGTTGGTGTTGTAGAAGTTTATTATCTTGGCATAGGTGTAGATCAGGCTTGGATAGCTTATTTTCCCTATTGTTGTGGTGGCATAGCTGGGCGATCTTCCATTGGTTTCCATGTATTTTTTGATGTTCTCTGCCACCTGTAAATATTCAGTTTTTGTGAGCGTTCCAATTTCTGTACTTGTCAAGGGATCCATTGGCGGTTTGTAATTGTTGATGGGTATGTTTGTTTTCTTGCTAGCATTCAAATTTACTGCTGTGGCAGCCGCGGCATACAGATAGTCATCCAGTGTAACATTTTTGTTGCTTATTGTTATCTGGGGAGGTATTTTACCATTCTGAGTTATGTGATCTGTTATTGTCTGTGAGGCTAGGGATATTTCATTATAGGATAACTGGAATGACGTGTCTGGTTCAGGAACATTTGCAATTTTCACACCTTTTACCGTTACAGAATTTGGTAGTCTTCCGTTGGTGTTGTAGAAGTTTATTATTTTGGCGTAGGTGTAGATCAGGCTTGGATAGTTTATTTTCCCTATTGTTGTGGTGGCATAATTTGGTGATCTTCCATTGGTTTCCATGTATTTTTTGATGTTTTGTGCTACCTGTAGGTATGTTGTTTTTGTGAGTTTTCCGGTTGCTGTGTTGTTTGGGGGGTTTGTTGGTGGTTTGTAGTTGTTGGTGCTTATGTTTGTTTTTTTGTTGGTGTTTAGGTTTATTGTGGTGGTGCTTGCGGCGTATAGGTAGTCGTCTAGGGTGATGTTTTTGTTGTTTACTGTGATTTGGGATGGTATTTGGCCTGTTTTTGAGGCTTGGTCTGTTATTATTTTTGAGGCGTTTGAGATTTCGTTGTATGATAATTGGGCTGCTGAGGCGTTGCTGATAAGTATTAAAAGGCTTGTTATGAAAACAGTCAGATACAATGCTTTTTTCATGTTAACACCATGTAGCCCTTATAAAACAAAACAAGTATATAAACTTTTCTGTTTTTCAAGGTTTCTTTTGGGTTTAAAAAAATGTAGATAAGCTCATTTAAAAAATAGAATGGCTAAAGTAAGAAATACTACAAGTAAAAAGTGTTTACAAGAATTTTTGATAAACCTTTTTACAATCTTTGAACCCATTATAATGAATTATATGATTTCATGATCCCATATCTTTTATTATCGCCCATAATTTGTTGCTATTTTTTTATATGGTCTATTCAAAGCAAAATATACTCTGCTATTAGTGTGGGAGGCACTCCTAGATCATGAGGGTTCTTTTCCCACCACTTATAAGTTGAAACGTCTGAAGATTGCTTTTCGGATTTCATCTGCTAGGAAAACTATAGGTACAAATGATATTAGGTATAGCCATTCATTAAGGCCAAGAGGCGCTGTTCCAAATATAAACTGGAGCTGGGGAATATAAACAATGGAAAATAGTATAATAAGTTCGAATAGTATCCCCCAGATGATCCAACGATTCTTAAATAATCCAATTTCAAAAACTGATGATTTCATGGTCTGACATGTTAATAGGTTACCTACCTGGGCCATGACTATACCGGCGAAGACCATTGTAGTGGCTTTAAGGTAAATAGGGTCTGTGAAATTTAAAGATTTTCCTAGTGTCCAACCTGCATCATGGAGCACCCAGAAATAACCTGACATTACAAGGATGGCCTCTATAACACCAATAAAAAGGTATCCACGAACTATGACTGGTAAGTTCAAGAGTCTTTCATGGGGTGGTCTTGGGGGTCTATCCATAACATCAGCTTCGGGAGGGCTTCTGCCAAGGGCCAGGGCGGGTAGGGTGTCTGTTCCAAGGTCTATTGCGAGTATTTGCATCACAGTAATTGGGAGTGGTATTCCAAGCAAGACCATGAGGATGAACGGCACTATCTCGGCGGTTTCGTGGGAAAAAATGTATGTTATAAATTTCCTGATATTTTCATAGATTGTACGTCCTTCTTTCACTGCTTTCACTATAGTGGCGAAATTGTCATCTATGAGGACTATCTCAGCCGCTTCCTTGGCAACGTCGGTCCCGCTACCCATTGCAACACCTATATCAGCTTTTCTGAGGGCTGGTGCGTCGTTAACCCCATCCCCTGTCATGGCCACTACTTCTTCTTCATTTTCTAGAACTTTTGCTATGCGCATTTTATGTTCTGGGACTGTTCTTGCGAATATTATGTTTCTTTCACTTTTGAGGAGCTTTCCAAGTTCGTCGTCTGATAGTTGGTCTAATTCTTTCCCTTTTATTATATGATAGTTGTTATCTTGGATTATCCCTATTTCTTTTGCTATAGCTGCTGCGGTTAGACCATAATCGCCTGTTATCATTATTATCTTTATACCAGCCCTTTGGCATTCTCTAACGGCTTTTTTAACGTTTTCACGTGGAGGGTCTTGGAGTGCTGTCATCCCTACTAATATTAGGTCTTTTTCAACGTTTTCTGGTTTGTAATCTTCTAGTTCTTCTGGGAGGTCTCTGTAGGCCATTGCAAGCATTCTGAATCCTTGGGATGCGAGTTCGTCGTGGATTTTTATTATTTCTTTTTTCTTTTCGCTGGTTAGGAGTTCTGGTTTTCCGTTCACTGATATCCATTTTGAGAGTGATATTATCTTTTTCGGGGCTCCTTTTACATATGCAACCCTTTTGTGGGGTTTTTGGTGTATTGATGTCATCATTTTTCTTTTGGAGTCGAATGGGAGTTCTGTTATTCTTGGCATTTTTTCCATTTCTTGGTCGCGGTCGAAACCTATCTTTTGGGCGGCTACGAGTAATGCTGCTTCTGTGGGGTCTCCTATGATGTGCCATTCCCCATTGTCATTTGGTGGTATTAGTTTAGCGTCATTACAGAATGAGGCAGCCCGCATTAGCAATTTTATTTCACGTAGATCCTTGTGGGTGAGTGTTTTACCATCCCATATAAATTCTCCTTTTGGTTCATAACCTGTTCCGGTTACATCGATTATTTTATAGGGTACCCATACTTTCCGTACTGTCATCTGGTTGCGAGTTAGTGTGCCTGTTTTATCTGTGCATATGATGGTAGTAGATCCAAGGGTTTCTACACTGGATAGTTTTTTTATAAGGGCATTATCCTTCACCATTTTACGGGCTGAACTTGCAAGGGATAACGTGACAGTTGGTAATAGTCCTTCTGGTACGTTAGCCACCATCAAGCCTATTGCGAAAATAAATGCCAGATTAACTGGTAACTTAACAATATAGAGGTTTATGAGGAATAATATTATCCCCATGAGGATCGCGATGACTCCTATTATTCTCGCTACCGTTGATATTTGTCTTTGGAGTGGACTCGGTTCTTCCTTAACCTCTTGTGTCAACGCGGCTATCCTGCTGAATTCGGTGTTTTCACCGGTTTTATATACTATTGCTTTACCTGAGCCGGCTGTTATACTAGTACCTGCGAATACAAGGTTAGGTGTTTCGACATAGTTATCATATTCTTCTATTGGATAGGATACTTTCCTTATAGGCTTAGATTCTCCGGTTAATGTTGAATTGTCAACTTTCAGCTCGTGTGCTTCGATGAGTCTTGCATCTGCCGGGACGTTATCTCCTTCTTCTAGGATTAGAAGATCTCCTGGGACAAGATTTTCTGCTAAAATTTCGATTTCCATGCTGTCCCTTATAACCTTCGCCTTTAAAGGTAAGATACTCTTAAGCGCTTCAGCGGCCTTTTCAGCCTCATATTCTTGCCAGAAGCTGAAAAGAGCATTTATGATAATAACGGCGATTATGGCAATTCCTAATTGAGGTGTTCCTGATATAAAAGCAAGAAGACTAGCAGCCCACAGAATTAGGGCCAAAAGATTGTACAGATTCTCCAAAAAACTGAATATGATGGGTTTCTTTTTAACTTCCTTCAGTTTGTTAGGTCCATATTCCATCAGGCGTTTTTCAGCCTCTTGAGAACTTAAACCATCTTTTGATGTTCCTAATTTTTCGAAAACCTCTTCCTCAGCTAGTTGATATATTTTCATCTTAATCCCATTTTGAGGGTTTTTATCTTTTGTAGGATCCCCACCCAAAGGGGGGATACACAATAGGAAGACGGAAGGGATAATTTAAATATCCTTCCATAGATCCATTTTGTAGCCCTGCTCCTTAACGAGAGGAGCATGGGATCCAAGACTGGTCGAGAAGGGGTTCCATAAGTGCGAAGCCAAGTTGAACTTCTCAACTCTGTAAGCTTCCATGTTGGGAAGCCCCAAGGGTAAATTTTGGAGGGGGTCACCTGCATATTATGGTTATTATGTCACCATCTTGGAGTTCATAGTCTGATGCCACTCTCATATTTTTCCTGGCATCTATGGCGTGCATGAAGGAATCTCCTATTTCAGTATGTATGAGGTATGCAAGATCACGCGGTTTTGAGCCTCTGGGGATGAGGAAAGCATCAGGTAGTATATTACCATCCTTGTCTGATAACTTATGTTCATCCTCCACTGGATAGACCACTATCATGTCAAGTAAATCAAAGACAGCCCTATTAAGGGCTTCTTGTATACCTGTACTGCCATAAACTTCTAAGACATTTTCTCTTATATATTTTAAGGCCTTTAGTTGTTTTTTGGTGAGTTTACTTTCATCTAATATTTTGAAGTTACTATCTCCAGGTTTGTATTCTATTAGATTGGCTTTAGCTGCTCTTTTAAGCGCTAGTTCGGCCTCAGCAGATGCGGGGACAACATTAGGATACCTTTTCTTTAGTCTTTCTATGTTTTCCTTTGCTGAGGGTAAATCAGCCTTATTCGCAACTATGAGCCTAGGTTTTGCGATTTTAAGGAGTTCATCTACAAATTTGAGGATGTCACTTTCATCCCATGAGTGGTAGTCCTTTTCGAGTTTTCTTGAAGCCTCAATAACATCCTCAACACTCACACCTATACCTGAAAATTGTTCATGGATAATCTTAGCCATGTCAATCCTTTCAGAGGATGCTTTTCTAGCCAGTCGACTCCAATTCCTATCTATTATACCATAAAGCCACATTACAAGCTCCTCTTCGAGGAATTCAACATCCTTGATGGGATCATAACTTCCAGGTTCCACAGGCCTTCCCTCATCATCAGTGGAACCTGAAGCATCCACAACATGGATAAAAGCTCGTGCCTGTCTCAGATCATCAAGAAATTTGTTCCCAAGTCCTCTTCCTTCATGCGCTCCTGGCACAAGACCCGCAACATCTATAAGCTCAACAGGTATGAGACGAACACCATCCTCACATAAAGAATTTTTAGGATTACATTTCACATTAAATTCACTACAAGGACACGGAGAAGTTACATATGCGATTCCTCTATTCGAATCTATGGTAGTGAATGGATATGATGCAACCTCAGCCTTTGAAAGAGTGGCCGCATTAAAAAAAGATGATTTACCAACATTCGGTTTTCCTGTAATTCCAATTTCCATCATCATATCACACACTAAAAAAGTTTTTACCTATATTTTCCCATCCAAACTAAACCTATAATAATATAAGATCAGACCTTGGATATAAAGTATTAGAAAAAATGGAGGAAAATTCCTAATGGTTTTATATCTTGTGGGTGTCGGGCCAGGATCACTAGAATTTGTCACACCAGCAGCACAAAAAGCTGTTAAGGAATCTGACTTGGTTATTGGAAGTGAAAGAGCCCTGGAATTGTTTGATAAAGATGGGGAGATGTTGGCATTTGATGGTAAAAATGTGAGAAAAAGACTAGAAGAGGGTGTTAAAAGGGCTTTTAGGGGTGAAACAGTTTCCATACTTTCAACAGGTGACCCTGGCTTTTCAGGTGTCCTGAAACCAGTAAAGGAGATCATAAAAAGGCTTGACATAGAGTTGGATGTTCAGGTTATCCCAGGCATCAGTTCAATCCAATTATGCGCAGCCCGACTATTACTACCATGGAACAATGCAGATATCTTAACATTACATGGAAGAAAAGATGATGAAATACTCAAAATCATTGACAATGGAAGACCCACAATCCTATTACCATCAAAAAATCCGAGTGAAACAGCATCATTCCTAATAAAAAATGGCGTAGATCCCCAGAGAAAAGTTGCAATATGTGAAAGACTAAGTTACCATGATGAACGAGTCATGACAATGAAACTAAAAGATGTTAAAAATTCGAAGTTCAGTTACATGTGCGTCATGGTAATATATTAGGAGGACATCCAATTTTTAGATTTGGTTCGACAATTAACAAACGTCCTAATTTTGACTCTCTTCGAATTTTTCTCACTCAACACTCTTCAGAGCAAACTAAGATGGATATTCTCCTATAAAAATTTGCTTTCGATTAAAATCCTAGTTTCTTGTGACTTCAATATTAACTTGGCCGGTTATTTAAGGTAATTGGATAATCTTGGAAGGTGAGATTTTTCATCAGCTGCTGATATGCCTTGTCTTTCCAGGTGAGTAGAATTTTCATTGAATAAATATGAAATCATACTTTAATATTTGTTTTTTTCAACTTCGTTATCTTAATTTTCTGTCTGAGAAATTATTATATCAAAATATTTAAATGTATAAAACTATAAGTTAGTTTATGGTATGTGAAGATGCTACTAAACTTCGTACTATCCTTGGATTAGAGGCATCGCCAATAGGTGTTAAATTCATCAAAGATAAGATGCCAGAGAATGCCAAGATCTTGAAAAAACACAGATATTGTCAAGGTGTCATGAAAGCAAGAAACGGAGAGGAAGTATTGCTCCCAGGAGATGAAATTTCTTGTCCGGCAGCAGCAAATGTACTCGGTTTCAAGGAACTCCCAAAAAAACTCGAGGAAGGCCGTGGACTCGTTGGTTTCGGAATCGTTGATAAACCAGAGACAGGCACTAAAATGTTCCAGAGTATGAAAAAGTTAAAAAAGGGCTTCTGTAATGCAATATATCTTTACCCCCTCGATAAAGTTGATGAAGAACCCCATGTGGTCATTGTAGAAGATCTTCCAGAAAGACTCATGTGGATAGCCCTAGCATACCTAAATCTTCTAGGCGGTGAAAGGATAAGAAGCTCAACAGCAGTTCTCCAAGCAGTCTGTGTGGATTCAACAATAATCCCCTTCCTAGAATCAAAACTTAACATGACCTATGGATGCTACGGATGCAGAGAAGCAACAGACATCAAAACAGAAGAAGCCATACTAGGCTTTCCAGGAAAACTACTCCCCAGGATAGTTGAAAAATTGGAATATTTAAAAGAAAAGGCCATACCACGGGCCAGAGCAAAAAAAGCCTTTAAATCGCTTGAAAGGAGATGATAGCATGGCATGGTTTGCAGGAGTTCCACGGGAAGAAATAGAATGGTATCCTACCATAGACCCCGAAAAATGCCTGAAATGTGGAATGTGCATGAATTGCGGACAAAATGTTTATAAATGGACCAAGGACGGGCCAGTGGTTGCACAACCCTACAAATGTGTTGTTGGTTGCACAACCTGCGAAACACTTTGTCAAGGAGAAGCAATAAGCTTCCCAGACAAGCAAAAACTCCGTGAATTCTACGAAGAACATGGTATCTGGGCAAAAGTCAAAAAAGAACTCAAAGAAGAAGGTAAACTAGAACCCCAAGAATAAGGGAGAGGCGAATGATGAAACTTACATATATCCCAGCAGCTTACATAACCCATTCCAAAGGCAAATACAATATAACAATAGAACTGCCAGGAGTAAAAAAAGAGAATATAAACCTTGAAATCACAGAACAAGGATTCTGTTTAAATGCAAAAGGCGCAAATTTCAGATACAGTGGTTGCTGGGCGCTCGCCCATAGAGTAAACCCAGAAGATGTGAAGGCCAAATTCGAGAACGGACTACTAACTATAAAAATAGGCTTAAAGGAGCCGCCTGAAGGCCGTAAAATCGAAATCAGATAGATTGGCCAATTAATTTCTCTCTTTTTTTTTAGAACATTAGTAGGATGCCCCGGCCTGTGCCCCATATTATGCTAATTGCCAATACTAAGATGACGAATACTGAAACAGAACTTACAATATGATCTACTACATTGTTGGGTAGTTTGGATTTTAAAAGTTCCTCGAACATTAGACCCCCGTCGAGTGGCTTTGCAGGTAGTAGATTCACCGTCCCCACTGCGAAATTGAGTAATGAAATCCAGAAGAACAAATCTTGGAGGTAGAGGAGTAAAGTTGGGATTTCATCTCCCCATATCGATTTTATGGGCTCCTTCACTTCAAAGTTATTAGTGCTTCTTATACCAATATAGGGTCTGCTTGCATTATTTGGGTTTTTTGAGGTCTTTAAATTGAAGATACCTTGATCTGTTTGTATCGTTATAACTTCCCCAATCTTTATATCCTTTAAAACCTTCTCATAATTGGTCAGATTATTAGTAGGCTTGCCATTGATACTTTTTATCACCATACCATCTTTTAGCACGTGGCTGGCCGGGCTCCCTGGTACCACACTTTTTATTTGCACGCCATCTGTCTCAAAGGTTGAGGGCACGGCATAGGATGAAATGCCAACAAATACGAGTAGGCATAAAAATGCTATTATAAGGTTTGCGATGGATCCTGCTGCGTATATTCTCAGCCTTGGGAGCCTCTTTAACTTTTTAATATCATCTTCATCTGGTTCTACGAAAGCTCCGGGTATTATTGCAAGTAAGAGTAGGCCAATGGATTTTATTTTCACGCCTTCAACCCTTGCCAGTATCCCATGTGCAAATTCATGCGCTATTATCACGATTACTAGTCCTATAATTCCATATGCTAATGGGATGAAGAGGGGGCTTCCTGGGATATCTACCCCTGGGACGATGAGAGAAGCTTGGGGTTTTACAAAAATGTCCTTGAGGGATGCTATGATCGCATATAACATGTAGAACATGAAAAAGAATGCTATGGGGATGCCTATGTTTACGCTCCACTTCCAGAATCTAGAATATCTTTGGGCTAGGCTATCAATGAAGCTTCTCATCCTCTTGGTTTTTCTCATGAGCAGAGGTCCATAGACTTCGATTTTTAACTGTTTCCTGAATAATAATGCTAGAGTCCATATGAATACAAAGACGATCCCATAAAATAATAAAATATCCATTTCATACACCTAGATTTTGAATGAATCGAACATTAAGACATTACATTTTGAGTTTTTATCTATTCCTTCACTGTTTTCTTCTATGACGATATAACTGTTGGATTTGACCATGGATTTTATGATACCTGATCCACTTATAAGTATTGGTTTGGTTGTTTTATTATTTGTAAATGCTCTTATGTAATCTGTTCGCCCAAGCCTTGATGGGGTTTTAAATTGACAGATCCTCTTGACCAGTTGGTGTTCATAGTTGATGTGCTGCATCCTCAACAGATAATATCTCACGAAGATGTCGAATTGTACCATTGCAGCTACAGGATACCCGGATAACATGAATACAGGTTTATCATCTATCATGCCAAAGGCTAGTGGTTTGCCTGGTCTTATGGCAACTCCATGGAAGATGACTTCGCCAAGCTTATGTACAGTCTCTACCACTATATCGCCTTTGCTAATAGCGGTCCCTCCTGTTGTTATTATCATATCATATTCCTGGACGGCCCTCTTTATCTTCTCCTCTAATATTTTGGTTTTATCTGGTGAATGTTCAACTTCTGGTGATGCTTTTGCGCTTTCAACAAGTGCATTGAGAGTATACTTGTTGGAGTTTATTATCTGTCCCGGTTTCAGTTTGGCTCCTGGTTCGACAAGTTCGTCGCCTGTGATGATAATCTTAACCTTTGGTTTCCTATAAACATTGATGGTATCATAACCGGCTGATGCGGCGATTGCAAGATCCTGAGGGCGCAACACATTCCTAGTTTCGAGTATGGTTTCACCAGCTTTTATATCCTCGCCTCGCTGGGCGATATTCTCACCGGGTGGAATAGGCTGGGAAACCTCGATTTTATCCCCCTTTTTATAAGTGTATTCTTCCATGATCACTGCATCCGCCCCTTCTGGTATGGGGGCGCCCGTGGCTATTTTAACAGCTTCTCCATTTTTAACTTTGGCCTTTGAAACTCTACCTGCGCCGATAGCATCTATAACCCTTAATGTGATGGGTTTATCTGCTGAGGCTTGGAATGTGTCCTCTGCGATTATAGCATATCCATCCATCGCAGCCTTATCAAATGGTGGTGAATCAAACTTTGATATTAACTTCCTAGAGTTCACGCGACCATGGGCATCGATAAGCTCAATGGTTTCTTCCTCGGTGAATTTTTGATTTTCATCTAATAATTTGAAAGCTTCTTTAACTGGTAAAAGTTCGCTTATAAACATGAAAAGATCCTCCCAATCCTAATTTTTATAAATCTTTTAAAATATAATTTTATAGATAAGATTTTTTTGGTGACTTTCGGTATGATAGAAGTTGAATCAGTTAGAAAAAGCTTTGGAAAGATATTAGCATTAGATGATATAAGTTTCCGCGTGGATAAAGGCGAACTATTAGGGGTTATAGGCCCCAATGGTGCTGGTAAAACCACGGCCATAAGGATAATTGCCTGTATATTACATCCAGATAAGGGCAGTGTTAAAGTTGCTGGATTAGATGTTACCCAGGAACCTATCAAAGTTAAGTCGATGATAGGTTATCTCCCAGAGGAGCCAAACCTTTATGAACGATTCACTCCCCGGAACCTCCTGAGATATTTTGGTGAATTATATGGGGTTCCAAGGCATGTTCTCAATCATAGAATAGATGAATTACTCCAACTTGTAGGGATGGAGGATAGGGCGGATGATCAGATAAACACGTTTTCCAAGGGTTTAAGGCAACGTGTGGGTATAGCTAGGGCCCTTATACATGATCCTCCAATTCTTATATTGGACGAGCCTACAATGGGCCTTGACCCGGCCACTGCAACATCTATAAGAGAATTTATAAGGGGACTTAAGGGTGATAAGACAATGATACTTTGCACGCATTACATGGAAGAGGCTGACTATCTCTGTGATAGGGTGGCGATTTTGAATCAGGGCCGTATATTAGATGTTGGCACGCCCCAAGAGCTTAAATCAAAAATAAAGGGTGATTTGGCGTTGGAGATATACCTTGTTGATCCTTCTAGGGTTAACTTGGATCTTTTAGAAGAGTTGCGTGGTGTGAAGAATATAAGATTGGATGGGAATAAAATGGAGGTTTCACTCCAGGAGCGAGATATTATCCCCAATATTATAAGGATGTTGGAGGGAAATGTGTATTCTGTTAATACGAGAGAGACTACCTTGGATGATGTTTTCATAGAAATGGTGCATGGTGATGAGTTGGACTATAACTAAGTGGGAGATTAAAAGCACTTTTAGGAGTCGTAAATTCCTTTTCATCTTTATATTTCAGATCGTCACATTATTCCTGGTCATGTTAATTTTTAATGGTGTGCTTCAGATGATGAATACCGGGGAGGAGGTTACATTACTCCCATCACTTGGTGAATTCGCAGTTTTAGATGTTAATGATCCGCAAGGGATTATTAGAGATGAAATCAACCCTGATGTGGTCAGTGTACATACTACAGATGCCCGGTCACCAATGGGACGTTCGCTCCTTCTTGTTGAGTCTGATGGATTACCATTTAATGCAATGTTATTCCTTGATAGTTCAACTCCAATGAGTAACATTGTAAAAGATGAGGTGGAAAGTGCGGTTGACAGATCTTCCCAGAAGATCACCAGTCAGATCATGGCTTCTATGGAAAGGAAGGAGGCTAATATTAGAGAGGAAACTGTGGGGGAATCATTACCATTAAAACTTATAAATAAGGTGATGGTGGCGATACTCCTTGTTTTACCATTGTTCCTTTTTGGTAATCTTATTATTGACAGTATTGTGGGTGAAAAGGAGAGGAAGACAGGAGAATCGCTTATTGCAATGCCAATATCTAGGAGTCATATAATCTTGGGAAAATCGATGGCGGTTATAGTAATAATGGCCATCCAGTTAATCATCTGGATGATTATAATAATGGCTAGTGGATTCAGAATTCCTAACGCGCCCCTGATATATCTGATTCTTGTCTTAACAGCTGTTCCAGTTGTGGGACTTACGAGTCTTGTTGCTGTTTATTCAAAGAATTACAAAGAAGCCGGTATAGGTATAACCTTTGTTTATATAATAGTTATAGGTTTTCTTATAGTTCCTGCGCTTGTCTATGTTTCCCAGGGGCGTGGTGTGGGCCCTTTGATCCTTATAATGAAACTTCTTGGTTCGGAGAATATAACAATATCTAATATGCTATTAACGTTTTCAGGTTTGGTTGTTAGTAGTATAATATTTTATGGTTTGGCATTATGGCTTTTTGAGAGGGATGATATATTATTTGGTCCTCGTCCAGGGGTTTTAAAGTTGTTAAGGGGTCTTTTATGAAACTTGTGGCTTTAGCAAAAAAGGAAGCATATGACATCCTCACAAACCGGGTTTATATATTACTTGTGATTGTGCAGGTTATCATATTACTTGGAAGTTTTGCCCTTGCTAGTGTAAGTTCAATCGCTCTAGACCCTGAATTGATGGATAAGTGGGGTGGAAGCCAATTCTTAAAGGTTGGCGTCACCCCTGATATACAAGGGACTGTTCTTGAAAAGAATTTGAAGGAAGAGAATCTGAAACTTGTCTATTATAATGATCTTCAGAGTGCAAATAAGGCTCTTGGATCAGAGACATCAGCCACAGTATATTTAAAAGAGGATGGTGATGTTGGGGTGAATATAGATGCTGGTAGCATATTCTACACTATATTATCTGAGAAGATAAGAAGGGCCTCGCGATCATATAATATTGAGAGAAGTCTTGCTGATCTTCCAGATGATGAGATAAAGAGGATTAAAAATCCGATTAATCTTAGTATAGTTGAGATGAACACTGAAAAGCGCTTGAAGATTGCATTTGAAAGTCCATATTTTATTGGGATTATGTATGGTTTTATGGTGCCTTTTATATTATTTTTACCCTTTTTCCTTGGTAGTAATATAGTTACTGATAGTATTGTTGGTGAGAAGGAGCGGAAGACCTTTGAGGTGCTTCTTATGGCGCCTTTATCACCATCCATGATAATATTTGGTAAGATAATACCGGTGGTTTTATTTTCACTTTTACAAAGTTTTGCATGGGCTGTGATTTTGTTCTTGCTTCATGTTCCATTATATAATTTGTCGTTGATTTTCTTGTTACTTTTTTTCATGGCCCTTGGATTTGCTGGTGTTGGGATATTTATTTCAAGTGTTGTTGACAGTACAAAGGAGGCTAATTCCGCGATAACCATTGTACTTTTCATTGCAACGTTCATACTCTTTGTGCCGCTTTTCATGGATTTGGGTTTCTTCCAGCCTTTTATGGATTTCATACCAACGGTAATATTGGTGAAACTTTCAACTCAGCAGTCAGTTATGGGGTTTTTGGTGGATATGTTGCCTTCATTGAGTTTTTCCATTTTAGTATTTGCTTTGTCCGCTGTTTCATTTAAGAGGGAGGGTTTAATAAGATTATAAAAAAATAAAATGTGGGGTTTTAGATGTTGAGGTATTTTTCTATTTCATACTTGAATACTTGGATTCTGTATTCGTCCCATTCTTTATGTTTTATTTCCATGAACTTTTCGTAGATGTGATCTCCGATAGCTGATTTTATGACTTCGTCTTCTTCAAGTGAATGGTATGCCTCCCATAAACTTGATGGTAACGTTTTTATACCCATCTCTTCAAGTTCTTTCATGCTTAGTCTGAATACATCGAATTCAACTGGTTCTCCAGGGTCTATCTTGTTTTTCACACCATCCATTCCAGCTTCTAACATGGCAGCGAATGCAAGATAGGGGTTGCAGGATGGGTCCGGGGCCCTGAATTCAACACGGGTACCTTTACCACGGGATGCGGGTATCCTTATGAGTGTTGATCGGTTTTTGAAGCCATATGCTATATAGACTGGCGCTTCATATCCTGGGACTAGTCTCTTATATGAGTTGACTGTTGGGGCGCATATCGCAGATAATGCCCTTGAATGTTCCAGCAACCCCCCTATGAAATACATTGCCTTTTCTGATAATTGCGTTGGAGTGTCAGGGTCATAGAATATGTTTTCACCACCTTTGAAGAGCGACTGGTGGCAGTGCATGCCGCTTCCATTTTCTCCGAAGAATGGTTTTGGCATGAAAGTTACAAGGTAGCCCATCTTATCTACTATTGCTTTTATCGCCTGCTTAAATGTTATAACTGCATCCGCAGTCTTTAAAGCTTTGTCAAACTTGAAGTCTATTTCGTGTTGTCCTGGGGCCACTTCATGGTGGCTTACTTCAATGTCGAAGCCTAGGGCTTCCAAGTCCATTACTAGTTTTCTTCTGAAGTCGGTTCCTTGGTCTATTGGTTCAACATCGAAGTATGCGCCAGTGTCGAGGGGTATTATGTTTCCTTCACTATCATAGTCTAGTATGAAAAATTCTGGTTCTGGGCCCACATTATATTCATATCCTAATTTTTCATATTTGGATAGGACTCTTTTTAGGACGTATCTTGGATCGCCTTCGAATGGTTTTCCATCTGGCCAGTATACGTCGCATATGAATCTGCACACACCTTTTTCTTCTGGTCTCCAAGGTAATGTGGAGAATGTTTCGGGTTCTGGTTTTAGTACTAGGTCGCTTTCGTTTATGTCCACGAAGCCTTCGATTGAGGATCCGTCAAATAATATGCCTTCTTTTATAATGTCTTCTAGTTGATCTGGCCTCATGAGGGGTATGGCCATGTTTTTCGCAGCTCCGTGTATGTCCACAAATTGTAGTCTAACGAATTTTATGTCGCATTCGTCTACTTTTTCCATGATTTTTTCGATTTTATCATCCATAGAATACCTCCATTGACCGGAAGTATATTTCCTTCTAGTGGTATATATACTTTGTTATAATTCCACGAGCTTAAATGGGTCATCCCTTAAAAGATCAAAAGTTAAAAGTTTAGGAGCCCAGATAACACCACCCTTACCCGTTAAAAGCTTTAAAGCTTCGAATGATTCTATACAACCAACAATATTCGGCGCGGGGCCTATAACCGGTGGAATTTCACCTTCTAAACGTTGAACTTTTTCTTTAACTTCACTTGTTAATTTAAGATCTTTTGAAGGCAACATGAAAACTTCTTCATAGGATGGTGTTTCATCTCCAAATACTGTTATCTGGCCTCTTGAAGCGTGTACGGCCCCGTGTATAAATGGTATCCTTAATTTTTTGCACTCTCTGCTAACTATAACACGGGATATGATGTTGTCCATGGCATCGATCACGATATCACTATTTTTTATGAGGGTATTTGCATTGTCTTCGGTAACTTTGCCATTAAAAGTCTTGATTTTAGTGAATGGGTTTATTTTCCATATTCTTTCCTTGCCAACAGCGACCTTTGATTTTCCAATATTGTGAAAAGTGCTCATGATCTGCCTGTTGATATTCGATATATTAAAGTTGTCCTTATCTATGATGGATAATGAACCTACACCCATTCTAGTTAACATTTCAATGGCGGCGCCCCCAATACCACCACATCCAATTACTGTGATCTTACTCTTTTTTAACTTTAATTGTTCATTCTTTTTCAAAAAACCCATCTGTCTAGTTATTATCTCCCAATAAGCTAAACCTTCATATCTCTTCGGCATCTAAGCCACCTTAATATCCTCTTTGAGAAAACAATTTTTTTACAAATAAACCATGAAGGGGGACTTATCCTTAGATTATTCTTTTTCCCTATAAAAATTTACCAATAATTATAGAAACTATAAAATTTTCCCAGAAAAAAATAGTAGCCCTTAAAAAATTTTTCAGGTTTATAATATTTGGGGTTTATGCCGGGGGCGGGATTCGAACCCGCGACCTCACGGTATCCCAGGTAAAGGTTAGAGCATCTATTCTACCCTATGAGCCGTGCGCTCTAACCAGCTGAGCCACCCCGGCTTGTAAAAAAAATCAGTTTTTCCAGTGAACTACCATCCCATTTGCTAATTCAAAGAGTTTTTTCTGTTAAGGTATTCACACTCAGATCGAGAACCTCTTCATTATTCAAGATTGGTTTTTTATTTTGCAGGCCCTGAGGGGTTTACCAGCGCTTTTTCAACCTTTTTTTGGGGTAGGTCATAGTATCATTTTTTATTTTATAAATATTTTTCGGCCCCCCTATTCTCTGTGGGAATTCTACTGGAGAAGTTAAATTTCCTTTAATAGGTAGGCTTATTGTTATCATTATATTGAGATTTGGATATAGTAGAGTAGTATTATGAATGTGATGTTCATGATTATGAATAGGATGTCGGCTCTTTTTAGTGGAGATTTTTCATGGTACATTTGACTTTTCTGGGAATATCCGCGACTTAACATGCTTAGATAGGCTTTCTCTCCTTGTTCATAGGCGCGTAGGAATATCATGGCGATTGTTTCCCCGATTTTCCTGAGTCTCCATGTGTATCCGGTGTTTTTATTCCATATGTCGAAGCATCTGGTTTTCTGGGCATTTTTTATCCTTTCCAGCTCATCATAGAAAAAGAATAGGTATCTTATAGTTAGATTTAGGAGCATGACAAATGTGTGAGGTATTCGCATACCCCTCATTGAATTTGTAAGTTCCTGCATTGGTGTTGTTGAAGAAAGTAATATTATTGCTGTTATACTCACAGTTATCTTTGAGAACAATAGAATCCCAAATAGTAGTCCTTGCATGGTCACATGAATCCCGAAGGGTCCGGTCCATATGATGTCACCAGATCTTATGAATAACTGGAATAGGGCGATGAATCCGCCGAATGGTAAAATCAGAAACAGTCTCTTTAGTGTGTAGGATAATGGTATCCTAGAAAATGATAATAAAAGTAGAAGATAGACCTCCATTATAAAAAGGATTAGAAGATCAGAGGTATTTACCGCATAGACTATCATAATTAGACTTATTATTATTTTTATGCGTCCATCAAGCCTATGAACAGGACTTTCCTTCAAACTTTCCCTTTCTATTGTGATAAGATCTTCCATAAACTGATCCCCTAAAAAAATTAATATGGGGGTGATTATTTCCCTGTTTTAAGCGCTGCACTTATACCATAAGCTATGATTAAAACAATGATGGTGCCAACGATTAATGCAAGCACTTCACCTGTTTTACCAAGTCCTGGTATACTATAATCTGGTATAGGTGATTCTATGGCCGGTTCTGTTTCAGGAACCTTAACCTTCTCGGCTGTACTTTCTAGTCCATCAGGGTTTGGAGATGCTAAAAATGGTGCGAGTACTGCTATGATGAGGGCTATGATAACCCCACCAATGAGTAATTTCTTGTCTCGACTCTTCATTTAGATAACACCTCGGCCTTTTCTTTTCCCCAATCTTTAAATGAGAACAGGTCGGGTCGGGCATTTTGAACTGCTAAAACAATCACTACAGTTAAAACTCCCTCTATGATTCCTATAACTGCATGGTATAATCCCATGAACTGTAATCCAAGTCCTAGTGGGAATGTACCTGCCATCCACATTTCTATTGCACATGCTATCGCTGCCAAGAATATTGACGCCCATGATGCTATGAAAACTGCTGGTATTTCTCCTAGTCCTTTAGTCCCCTTGAATAGGTAGTATCCTACAAATCCTCCTATGATACCCATGTTGAGGATGTTAGCCCCTAATGCGGTTATGCCACCATCACCAAATATTAGGCCTTGGAGTATGAGTACAATTGACAATAATAGGACTGCGGCCCATGGACTTGCGAATATTATGGCGATGAGTGCTGCGCCTACCATATGTCCACTTGTACCCCAGGGTATTGGGACGTTCATTGCTTGTATAGCGAATATACCAGCTGCCAATACTGCGAAGAGTGGTATTTGTCTTTCTTCGAGTTTAGTGCTGGCCCATCGTACACTGAAATAGAGTGCTATTATTGCTATTATCCAGTAAATGATATACTGGGGAAATGGTATGAAACCATCTGGTATATGCAAAATATCTACCCCCTATTTTTTTGATATATTCATTTGATATATGATATAATATAAACATTACCCATGGTATTACTCTTATTTGGATTGTTTATATACTTGGTAATAATATTTTTTGTCAAAAAAAGAGAAAATGAGTATAAGCAAGATTATCTTATCTGGAATGTATCCTCTCTAGAATTAGCGCGACATACTTTTGGATTGAAAGACTATCTTCTAGCTCTAGCCACTTTCCTGGCTATAACAAGCTCTCCAATAGCTATAAGTCCGACGAAGAATTTTTCAAGTCCGCCAGTCGCCCATATGGCCTCTCCAAATGTTGATTTTTTTATCCTTTCCTCATATTCTGCAGCTGTTATTCTTTCACCAGTTCTTCTTCTTGTGATTATAGCAGCCGCTTCCATGAGCTCATCCCAACTTATACCCTTTAACTCCTGGGACATGGCCTCAAAGATCTTGTAAACCTTGATCTCATACAAGCTAGATAATGTTTTTACAATGTCCAATGCTCTTACAATTCCAACAATGACACCTTCATCATCCAATACTGGTAGGTTAACAACCTTGTGTTTTGAAATTTCTAAAACTGCTAGTCTTGCCGGGTCATTCTCATGTACGTGTATGATCTCCTCTGGGATGTGCATAATCTCCGATACTCTTTTTTTATCCTCTCTAAGCCCCCTGATAACATTAAGGGATGTTATCCATCCTATTAGCCTTTTTTTATCGTCTACTACTGGTATGGTGAATCTTTTATATGTTTCCATTTTCTCTGCTACTTCATCTAGAGTTTCATCCGGGCCTGTTAAGATAAATTTTTTATCCATAAGCTCTTTAACTTTCATGGGATAACCTCTCTAATTTTAATGCCCCGACTGGGCATTTAGTAGAGCAAAGTTCACATAGGATGCATTTATCCTCTGAGAATATGAGCTTCTCATCTTCTAATCTTATGGCTTCTGTTGGACAATTTTCTTCACATATTTGACATGCAACGCATGCATCCTGGTCTATTAGAAGCTCTTTTGTTTTTATCACAGGTCCAAGTTCTCTTTCGAGTTTTATCGCGCCTTCTTCACACACGTTTGCACAGGCTCCGCAGCCAATGCACCTGCTGGTATCTATAATTGCGGTTTCATCTACTTTTATTGCGTTGGTGGGGCAGAATCTGACACATGTGCCACAAGCCTTGCATTTTTCCTTGTCCACTTCTATGTTTTTCATCCTCAATATTCTGTGGGGTATTTTCAAGTCTTTTAGATGGTATTTCACATCTTTATCTATTGTTGTTGTGCTTTCCATAACATTTATGCATCTTATGGGACAAGTCTGGGCACATATTTCACATTTCACACAATTTTCAAGGACTCTGGCTTGTCTGGTGGATTTAGCTTCGGCTATGGCATCCACTGGACATTCTTCGGCGCATAGGTTACATCTTACACATTCTGGGGAGATTGTTATAAACTCTCCTTCTAGTTTACATTTTCCAATATCTAATCTTGGACCTTCTATAGCCTCTAGGTCCATATATTTTCCCTGTATGTCCTTGTTAAGCGCATCTTTACTTTTTTTAAATTTTATATCCATTTTATACACCAGAAAACCCCATTTATGGGCCGTTTAGTTTATTTTGAGTTTGATAGCATTTACTGGGCATATGCTTTCACATTCACCGCAGCTGATACATGCCCCCTGGTCAACTATTATTTTATCGTCTTTGAGATTTAGGGCATTTACTGGGCATCTGTTCACGCAGATACCACATGCCTGGCAGATCATCTCATCTGGGATGACTTCTCCAGTTCTCGGCCCCTTGATCTCCCTTCTTATAAATAGTATCCTATCATCTTTTGTGGTGAAGAATTCTTCTTTGAGTGATATTGCCTCTACTGGACAAGCTTGTACACATTTTCCACAATATACGCATTCTTCTCCAATAGTGATTGGGGCTGGCATTTCAAGTTCTATACAATTTACTGGGCATTCATCTACACAAGCCCCACAACCAATACACTTTTCCTCCAAGCTTATTATTGACCTCTTTGCTTTGGTCTTTTCAATTATATCCACTATCTCATCTATTTCAACATCTTTGGCCATGATTTCTTTGATTTCATCCATTATACGGTCTGTTACATCTATTTCAAAGCTTTTTTCATCATGGCTTGTTGAAATGTCATTGGCAATATTTTCTAGGATGGAGTTTATCTTGCTTGCAGCCTCTGCCAATCTTTCTGTTTCTTTTTCTAGAACTTCTGATGCGATCTCCATTGTATGTATCCTATTAAATTTCCTGGAGGCTGTGGTTCTTGTGGTGTATTTGATGGCGGTTGATGGGCATACATCCATGCATTTTTCACATCTTGCACAGTATGCCGGGTCTATGTAGGGTAATTTACTTACTTTCCCAACTTTTATCGCGCCTTTGGATGGGCAGACTCTAGTGCAGGTCATGCAACCTATACATTGTTTTGGGTCTATTACTAGGGCTTTTCCCGTGGCCACGGCCCTTGGTAGTATTTCGCCGTATTTTATGGCTTCTGATGGGCATGCTCGTGCGCAGTAACCGCATCTCACACATTTTTCCTCGTCTATTACTGGGTGTATCTCCTCTTTTCCAGAGGCTACGAGTTCTATGGCGCCTGTTTTACAGGCTGCTACGCAAGCCCCGCAGTTTAGGCAAAGTTTTGGGTTTATGGTTGGTATTGGTTCTCTTATGGGCTCTGATAGTGTGGTTTTCATTTTTATGGCGTCGTAGGGGCATGCTTCTCTGCATAGTATGCATCCTATACATTTTTCGTCTATTTCAATGTGTTTGTCTGGGGGTGCTTCATGTATGGCGTCGACTGGGCAGACTTTAAGGCAGGGTCTGTCTTTACATTCCTTGCATTTTTTGTCATCTATCTCGTATTCGACTTCTAGTTCCCTTATTGGTTTGTATGTTTCGACGGTTACAGGGATTTTATCAGCCCCTCTTAGATATTTGGGATGGTTTTAATGTTATGAGGATTTTATCATCTTTTAGGAGGAACCGTGCAGTGTATAATCCTGGGACGCCGAATGGGCATGTTTGGTAGCATATGCTGCATCTGAGACACTTTTCAGGGTCTCTTTCAGTGACGCCCTTTTCTTCGTTGTAGGTTAGGGCGCCTGTAGGGCACTCATCGATGCATAATCTGCAACCTTTGCATTTGTCTTCATCCCATGTTATTACGTTGATTTTTAGTCTGTCTGTTATCTTTTCTATTATCTTGGTTACCATTTCTTTGTCTGGGAGTATTTCGAGGGCTTTGTCTATGAGCTCATCTAATGGGAATTCTAATTTTATAAGTTTTTCAGGGTCATAATCTGGCAATTTTCTAACTCTTTCAACTTCCTGGTTTATGGTGTTCTCTAGGCTTTCAACTAATAGGTTGATTATTTCTTTTTGTTCGTCGATGTTTGTGATGAAGACTTCTTTTATGGCTCCTTTTATTGGACAGGTTTGGATGCAATCTCCACAGGATACGCATTTTGATTGGTCTATGGTGATTATATTATCCTTGGATGATATGGCTCCGACTTTGCAAGCGTCTATGCATTTTTCGCAGCGTATGCAAAGGTAGTCATCAATGACATAGAGGGTTTCTTTGGGGAGTATCTTGTATTCTTCTTTTATGAGATAGTTTTCACCTGTTTTGAGGGTCTTTGGTTCTGTTGGGCATACTTCAACGCAGAAACCGCATCTTATACAAGCTGATTTATTTATAACTGGGTAGGCCATTTCCATTTCTTCGTCTCTCACTAGTTTTATGGCTCCTGGTGAGGGGCAGGAGGCTACGCAAGCGCCGCAAGAGATGCATAATTCTTTTTGTACTTGTGGGAAGTCTCTGAACCTTGATGGTGATTCGACTATTTCCGGGTCTGTCTTGGCATCTAGGAATCTTTTAATCCATTTTTTCCTAGCGAATTCATATATGTACCATATTACAGAGGACATTGTGATTTACCTCTCATTCCCTCTTATTTCTTTGGCGGGGGTATGCTCTGAGGAGGCTGTTTATGCCATTGAAGTCTTTTTGGTTTCCGTGTTCATCGACTATTGTTACACGTTCTGTGCAGGCAATACAAGGATCTATGCTTTGGTATATGGCCACGGCGTCTGCTATTGTGGGTGAATCATTGAACATGTGCTTTGCGCAGGCTTCAAGGTTCATTATAGTTGGGGTTCTTATGGTTATATCTTTTATGATGCCATTTTTTGCTGTTGTGAATATGTATGTGACTTCTCCTCTTGGGGCTTCGTATCTGTTATCGATTGAACCTTCGGGTATTTCGCATTCTTTCCTTATGGGCCCTTTTGGCAGTTCATTGATGGCTCTTCTTATTATTTTTATGGATTCTAGTATTTCGTCGAATCTTACCATTATCCTTGCATAGTTGTCGCCTTCTTTTCTCCAGACTGGTTTGAAGTCGAAGTAGTCTGTGAAGGTTGGATGTTTTTGTCTCCAGTCGAATTTGACTCCTGAGCCCCGTGCTATGGGTCCTACTGCCCTTACATCTATTGCTTCTTCTCTGGTCATTTTTCCTATGTCCTTGGATCTTAGGCCTAGGAATGCTCCTGTTTTGAACATTTTACGGTATCTGTATACTGCTGGTTCCACTATATCCAGGTTTTCTAGTATTTTTTTGGTTTGGTTTTCTTTGATGTCCATTCGCACTCCGCCGACTACGTTCCAGGCGTAGTGTACTCTGTTTCCTGTTATCATTTCTGTGAGGTCCATTATTTTTTCTCGGATGTTTAGGAGGTATATTCCGAGGGTTTCGTGTTCTATTGCCAGGAAGTATATGGCATTGGCGATTAGATGGCTTTGTATGCGGTTGAGTTCTCCTACTATTATGCGGAGGTATTGTGCTCTTAGGGGTGGTTCGCATTCTGCGATCTTTTCTATGCCTTCAATAAATGTTACGGGGTGGAAGTGGGAGCATATGCCGCAGACTCTCTCTGAGAGGTAGGCTACTTTCTGCCAGGGTTTGCCTTTGGCTATTTGTTCGGCGCCGCGATAGAAATATCCTAGGTCGACTTCGGCGGCCACTACACGTTCTCCTTCTGTTTTGAGTTTTATTCTTAATGGTTCTTTTATGCCTGGGTGGATTGGTCCGATTGGTACATAACTCATAAGTTTCCCTCAAATTTTATTTTGAGTAGCTGGCGAGGACTCCTGGCACGTATTTTAGTATGGCTGTGGCTATCTCTGCTGGTCTTGGCGGGCAGCCTGGGACTTCGGCGTCTACTGGGATGAAGTTGCTTACAGGGGCTCCTGTTTTATCTGATTCTTGTTGGAATATGCCCCCTGTTAGGGCGCATGCTCCTATTGCAAGCACTGCTTTCGGTTCTGGGACTTTGTTGTATAATTCTATGAGTTTTTCTTGCCATTGTTTTGCCACGTGTCCAGTGACTAGTAAGGCGTCGCATTCACGTGGGTTGTTATGATAATATATGCCGTATTGTTCGAGGTCGTATCTTTTTGATAGGAGTGCGGCTACTTCTATGTCACATCCGTTGCATCCTCCGGTGCAGATTAGGCAAACGTGGATGGATCTTTTTCTTATGAAATCTTTTATCATCCGCTCCCCTCTAGGATTTTTATTATTTTTTCTCTGGCCTTTTCTATCAGTTTTTTATATTTTTCTGGGTCGATTTCTAGTTTTCCTGAGACTTCTAATTGTTCTATGATATCTTCTTTTATTGAATTCACCTGTTTTTCATCTAGGAGTTCTAGGTGGTATAGGTAATCTAGTCCTAGGTCTAGGTCTATTTGTTTTTCAAGTCTGAAAAGTTTTGCTTGTTCCATTGATGAATGGGATGATTCTATCCTGGCCATGTCAAGGTTTTTGGCTATTAATTCCTCAACTTCTTCTATTGGGATTTTCAGGGTCTCTGAGAGTGTTTTCAGCACCTGGTCTTTATAGGCGTAACTTTCAAGTTTCCACAGTTTTATCTTTTTTATTGTTTCATCAGTCATAGTGCCACCCATAGGATTAATGCGAATAGAATCCCTATTATGCTCTCATAGACACCATATCCTGGTCTCATCCCGATCACGAATCCTATGAAGAATAATCCAACTGGTGCATAGATTATCATGAGTCCTCCTCCGATTAATGCAATTAGGAGAGGTATTGGTTCTATTTTCCTTTTCACGAATGGTTCGCTGTGCCACTTATAACTCACCTCTAACCCTACAAGGGTTCCGATGGTGAACATGACCAGGTGTGGGAGATATGTGAAATATGCCATCTTAGAATCCCCCTCTCTTGATTATGGAAGCTGCAGTAATTATAAACATGATTATAACAAACCAAAGTGCCAAACTTTCAATCTTTTCCACCTTTTCACCTAGGAAAAAGAACGAAACTAGAACCATGAATATTATGGCTGCTAATATTGCAATTTTCAATTGCATGATACTTGCTGCGATCATTACCATGACAAGGATGCCAATCATTGTCAATGATAAGATTATATATGATTTTTCCATCATCAACACCTCATACAAGGACAGCGTTTATAAGGGCTAGGACTGCGAATATCCATTGTATCATAACCGAATGGTATGGTGCCACCATTGGTGTAAGAGCACATATAAATCCCAGAACGATTGTGACAATTGTCATCCCTATGATATAATCTAGTGGCGTTTTTACTATACCACCAAAGAACAGGGTTAAAAAGCACCACAAGAGCACGAAGTATCCTAGGATTTCACCCATCATAAGAACGCCCCTTATAACCCCAAAATGTTCTGTCTTATAACCTGATATGATGTCCTTACCCCACACTATCCCAAATGGACTATAGGGTGCCTTTGAAACTAATAAGATAAACATGGCCAGGGCACATAAAGGTAACTGCATGACCAGGGATCCATGGACAAGTTGATAATTGATGATACCATCTAAGATGAGTGTATGGGTTTTAAAGTATACTAATGCAGCAGCTGCCATCAAGGGCATCTCAGCAGTAGCAGAGAGAACAGCCCTACAACTTCCCATCTTTGTGTATGGTGATCCTGAGGCGAGGCCTATACCATGTTCTGAGACTTTGTGTATGGCATAACATAATATTATGATGCCAAGGGGGCCATGTAGTATTGGGCCTATGATGAGTGCGAGGACCCATAGACCATCTAGTGACATGACTATTGCAACATATAATGGCATGCTCGCGGTTTTTGGGATTGAAAGTTCCTTTATATAAAATTTGAATGTGTGTAGTAAATGTTGCACTATTGGAGGCCCGGGTCTGCCTTGGATTCTTGCTATAACCTTCCTTTGGAGTCCTAGTAGTAGTCCTCCGAATATGAAGGCTGTGATTATTTCTAGTAACATGTAGGGTAGGTTGATGTTGGATAGATAGGCCATCTTTATCACCAGATTAGTAACCTGTGAATGTTATCTTTGTACGTTCTTTTTCCTCCTTCTTGGTCTTTGCACGGGCCATTAACACGAGACCGATATAATATGCTGATAGTGGGATGAAAATTGTTAAAATGACGATTGAAACTGTTAATGGGAGTGGTATTATGATTCCCAGGATTATGGGTATGCTTGTGGCTGTTGCAAGTATTTTGTTTTTTGTTCCTTTTTTCATTGTGGATCACCCCAGGATTAGTAGGACTTCTATTATTCTTGTGAATACCATGAGAGAGCTTAAGTGCATCATGTTTATATAGGGGGCTCCTTTTGCCCTTATCATTTCTACTTTGGTTGCGAAGAACGGTGCTAGGGCTCCTTCGCCAAAGGCGCCTATGAGGAGCAGCATCCTGCTCATGTTCAATATTGGGTTTGTGGGGATGTTTGCAAGGATGCTCATGCTTAGGGTGCCGGTTTTTGCAAGTATCATGGCAACTCCCCCGAATAGGGGTAGTGAGCAGATCATGAGCACTAGGCCGTAATTGAATGTTGCATCAAGCACATGCCTGTCTTTAACGCCTGCAAAGATCCCCATGTTTGTGATTCCAGTTAATGATACGAATAGCGCGAAATTGAAGAGGTCCCCGGTGGTTACGACGCCAATTAGGGCTATTCCGCAGAGTATTGTCATGAATCTTCTGAATTTGGCTTCTTTCTCCTCCACGGTGGTGGTTCTTACAATGTCTTCTCCAAATCTTGCCACTGATCTTAGTTCTGGTTTGCTTAATGCTAGGAATATTGTGAAAGCCACTATAACTGATACTAATGCTAGGGAAAATGGGCTTATATATAATACTATGTCTAGGAATGGGATGTGTGCTATTATCGGACCATTTAAGTTGATTATTTCGTTCATTTTTGATCCCTTTATCTGTTAAATTCTTCTCTGTTTAGTATTCCCAGTAGTCCAAATTTTAGGGCTACTTTGATTATGATACCGCCACCTGACATGAATAGTGCTACGAGCCATAGTCGGGGGTTTAAGAAGTATAATAGGAATCCTAGAAGCCATAGGCACCATGCTAGTCCTGACACACCTGACATTTCCTCCCAGAATCTAGGTGATAGTCCTTTGGGTTTTCCTATGAATAGGTAAATTAGTATACCGGCTCCTGCAACTGCTCCACCGGTAAACCCTGTTAGTATAGTACCATATATAACGCATAGTATGGAGGTTAGGGGTATGGCTGTTTTCAGAATCTCCATGTCAACTGGTTTATGTTCTAATTTTGGGTTTTTAATTCCTCTTTTTGTATATTCTCTGAATATTAGGACTTCTGTTACTGCTAGTATCTCGGCTAGTGAAACAACCAATCCTGGGAGTATAAGGGCTTCGGCTAGGTCGGTTCCCACGGCTGCCACGATCATTAACATGGCATATGTAACTATCTGCAATATTAGGATCTTCTGGAAGTCGTCTCTTTCTAGTACAACCCCTGAAAGTCCGATGACGGCTGTTAAAATCGCTATTAATATTGCTATGGGATAAAAGTTTATGATTATGTTGGGGACGACCGTTGGGACGATGGAATCTGTCAGTGGCATTTCATTTTTCTCCCATCATTTTTCTTGTCCTGTTTAACATAACCCAGGATGCTATTGTAAATGCGGTGAACAATATGGATGATTCAAGTATGGTGTCCAATCCCCTCGTATAATATAATATTTCATCTAGTATTCCCCCAGGGTGCGCTACTATGGTTGTGCCCAGATGATATGAGATATCCCTCAGCCACTGGGAGAATGGGGTTAAATAGGCTGTTATGAAACCTTCATATGGGCTTCTATACTGTGATTTTACTATTCCCCTATTATTGGGGTCTACTGGCAATCCCCCGCGGTTATATGGTGCGAGATTATAGCTCACATCAATGTTTTTCTTGGCTAATTCTATTTGGAGTTGGGGTGCGGGTTTAGGGTAGATTTGTTTCGGGTTAAGATGGAATGGAAGCGGCAAACTAAAAACTAGTACTATGGCTATGGCGAGTGCGAAGATCTTAGGGACCATCCTAGGCTCGGCCAATGAATTCAAGATCCTTCCTATCAACTTGTAGAGCCTCCCATTTCTTCTAATTTTATAATAGCCCTTATCATTATAATATAAAGGATGGGGTTCACACTGAGGAATGTTAACATCGCAAGGGTATAATTATAACTTAAGAAGATTAATGCAACGCCTGTAGAAGGGACTGTAAGGTTTATTATCCTAAGTATGGGCTCTGTTGAAGTTTTAGGCCCGAATACAACCCCAAGACTCCCAATCAGTACTAGGGTTAATCCTAGGTAAAATGATATTAATGGTAGTGTCTCTGTAGGTGATATCATCCTATTTCGCCTCGCATTTTCCTGATTTCAAGTACTCTGACCAAGCCTATCATCATTATGATTATGCCTACAAAGGTCATGAATGAGGATGCCATGGCCACGTCCAGGTAGCCGAAGGTTGCCACTATACTAATCAGACCATCCCCTAAGACTGCTAACATCAGGAATTTGTCTATGGGTCTTGTTTGGAGCACTCCTCCTAGTGCTCCTACTATCATGAGGATGGCCGCGGCATATACAAATTCAATCACCATGTTCTATCTCCTTTACTTTGCTTATGGTGAATGCTATGGCATTTGCACCTACTGTTGCAAGTATGAAATATACCATGGATGTTATAGCTCCCAATGGGGATGGATTCCTGAGTGTTATAACTGCAGCCACTCCAAAGTTTATAACATTGAGATATGGCATCCTTTCGAGTCTATTCTGTGTTATGAAGAGTCTTAAGACCATGTATATTATTATGCATGCTATTATTGTCTCTTCTATCATCTTTACCACTATTTTATGACTTTTCTATCCATTTTTCTGGCTATTTTACCGATGAGCTTGGATGATAGTGGATGATATAAGCCTTGGATTGTTAGTATGGCAATGACCATACCTACTATAAAGTAGTTTGGTGTGATGCCGAAATGTGATGCTATCCATATTATGAAGGTTATGCTTAGGGCTCCGGTTGTCCCAGCATATCCAGGGTCTGCGCACATCCTATTCCCAAAGTAGACGAATAATGCGGCTATTAAACCACCTTCAGGGCCCCCGAATCCATAGTAGCCGCAGGATGCTAGTAGTGTGCCTGCTGAGGCATCTGGAGAACATACAATATTCCCTGAAAAATAGCCACCACCTAAGTCCCCTCCTCTCTTCTCTATGGATTTTCCAATGGCTTTAGCGCCTCTGACACCTGGGGCTTCAGGAAGACCCATCCATATATCTATTAACACGAAATTTAGCCAGGCCAAGACTGTGGCGATTGCAATCGAAATTATCTCATTCAAAGGTATTCACCCCAGCACTCCCTAAAAATAATATTGGATTTGTCCAAGTTTATATCATCATCTCTGGTATCCCCAGATCTTGTATATCGGCTGGATAAGCCAGGATAGGTTATGGAATTTGAGGGGATGCTCAGATGTTTAATGTTTTTTTCAAAAAATCTTTGAGTGTGAATGAAAATATATTAAACATTTTTTTCCACCTCATACCCGCATTATCCCTTTATACCTCACCTTAATTCTTCTCCTAAAACATATAAATATGTTTTGTTTTACCCTAGAGAATATGAATATATTATAAACTTTTCTTATTTCTGATTATATTCGCCAGTTGCTGCTAATCCCTCAATTGGTGTGAGATAAAGGGGGGATGGAGTTGGTAGTAGTTTTATATTGTAGTATCCATAATAGGGTGATTATAGATGCATAGACGGCCTTTAAACGGTTATGGAGAAAGACTATCATTTATAAGCCACTTAAGGTGGGTGGGGGAAGTGTAACTCATGCCTTTGGAGGATGGGATGTTTCGCATTCAAGAAGATTTCATTTGGGTCCATCAGCGAAAAACCACCCTTAGATATTCTTGTAGGGGGGGTGAATAAATACTTGTACTATTTTTTGGTATGGGGAGGGATTATAATATTTTAGATGATAATTCAAGGGCTTTGTCTTCGTCATATATTGTTTTCAAGTCCCAGAATAGGGTTAAATATGATTTTAGTGGTGTTGGATCCCCTTCTATATCCTTTTTTAGGGTGTAGTTAAGGGTTTTTTCCATGGCCTTTTCGTCACCTGCTGCGTAGTATACTAGGATTGCGTCTGCGTAATGCCCTATAGAGTATATTTCAGAGTCTCCGTCGCCTTTGAATTTGCCATTCTCGTCTTGGTGGGATTTGAGCCATTCTGAACCCTTTTTGAGTGCCTTTAGGGTTTTTGTATCGTTTGTTGCCAGGTAATATAGGGATAGTCCTTTAAGTATTTCGATGTTTTCATAGGCATTAGGGGTCCAGGATCCGTCCCCTTTTTGTTTTTCGATTACTTTATATATGATTTCCTTGTTTTGGTTCATTCCACTTACTTGGGATTCTGTTTTAAGTTTAAGGTAGTCTGTTCCTATAAGCTGTGATGATCCTCTGTTAGCCGCTATATTTATTTCCCCATCATTTATCTGGTTTTCAACGAATCGCGATCCCTTATCCACTATTTTTTCGCTTTTATCTGTTTTGAGCTCTTTTAGTGGGTGGATTGTCTGGGTTGTTGTTAAGGTGTATTCTGCTGGTGGCATGCCCCCTGGAAATGATCCGTTTGTCATCTGTTTGTATTCCAACCATTCGATCAGATAATCTGACCTTTCTTTAAGTTGGATGTTCCCGGTTTTTTCAGATAGTTTATAATATAGTACTGCTATCATTGCATTGTCTTCATAGCAGCCTTTAAAGACGCTTCCAAATTCCAAATCTCTGGCAGGATCATATTCTATTGGAGTGTATCCTCCATTTTCTGAATAAGAGTATCCGTTCCAGAATTTTTCTATAAAATTGGTGATCTTTTCATATTCTGGGTTTCCTGTGAAGTTTATTTTGCTCCCATTACCTTCTATGGGAGGGTTTGGGATGTATTGATATACTGCGGCGTCCCCTGTAACGATAAGAGTTTTGAAATGGGTGTCTGTGGGGAGATATAAGCCTAGGCCTTGTTGGTGCATGTCTTTTCTAATGTAAATGTATGTTATGTTGTTTTTTTCAATGAAATAGTATGCTTCATTGGGCTGCGATGTGGTGAATATTGTTTTTACTTCCTGTTCGCTCATTTCCTTCTCTTTTAGTGTGGGTGGATTACCCATCATCCCCTGGTAGATTGTTTTCCATAGTAGAACATCTCTTCGGTGAGTGTTACCTATGAGTAGGTAAGCGTCATCCATGGTGGCCAGGAACACGGAATCTGTTGGGGTGTTCTTCTCTATCCATTTAAATGCTTCTATCTGTTCTTGTGAGGGGTTTATAACGTTTAAGTAGGCTATCGCACCCCCTTGTGTGATGGGTATTATCAAAAGGAGTGAAATAACAAATAATTTTATATAGGGTGTGAGGTTTTTCTTGAGAATCCTATAATCTGGTATTTTCATCTTCTCTAATCTTATAATGGCTTCTGAGAGTCCGTAGCCGGCCATTAGGCATAGGGGTATTGTTGCGTAAGGGTCTCTGAATCTGAAGGAGTAGGTTCCTATCACTGCGAATATGATGAACCATAAAACGGTAAATTTGTAGATGGGATTTTTTGATTTTATGAAAAAGTATGCACCATATAATCCGAATATAATCTGGATTAAACCCATCCATTTTGGGAATCCAAGTATTGTAACTGGTTGTGTCTGGAAACGGGCAGCGAATATTATAAATTCTAAAATGCCAACAGCTGCGAGGATGAATAATAAGGAGATTTCTACTGGTCTTTTTTTAAATGAGGGTACTAGGAATGTTAACATGAATATTAGTATGGTTATGCTGAGGAATACCCATCCCCGGTGGGTGAAAAGATATATGGCGAATATTACAAGGGCTGTTATAAGATATTTTAGGTCTCCTTTGAATATGTTAAAGAATCCTCCTAGGGTGAAATTGTCGAGATCTGGGTATCCTGGCATGCTCTTGGCATATTTTATAATAAGATATAGTATACTGGTGAATAATAAGAGTCCTAGGGATTCTGGTATGAAAACTGATGTTCTAGTCACGAATGATGGTGCCATGGAGAATAGGAAGGTTGCGAGGATAGATTTTCTCTCATCTTCGAAGATTTCCACTGAAATCTTATAGAATATTAGGATGGATAATATGCCAAGGATTGGGGGTAAAACAAAGAATACAAGAGAACTATTGAATATTTTATACAGGAAGAGTCCTAGTATATGGTATAGTGGTGGATAAGCATATGGTTTGAGTCCTAATAAGGAAGTTGGATTCTTTGAAAGTATACCTAGGCCTTCTGTGGCTAGTCTCATTACGATGTCGTGGTGGATGTAGGCATCGTTACCAGGGAATGCGAAATTTCTACTGGGTATGAGTCTTATGATAAAGGCCAGTATACATATCAATGTAAGGTATTTGTTTTTTGTCAATGTTATCACCGAAATTTTATAGTATTTCCTTTAGGATTTTCAGGATATCTGGATAGTTTTTCACGAGTTTAAGGAGTGAAAGTTTAGATGTTAAATTTAATTCTTTTCCTTTTAATGATTCTACTAGGTTATTAAGGTCTTTATCGGTTAGTTTGTCAAGTATTTTCCTGTATTTAAGGGATCTTTCAATGTTGACTCCTATTTTCTTATACCATCTCTTCTCATATTCTTTCAGGAATTTTGCATCGGTTCTACCTTTCTCTATGGCTTCTACCACTGTTTCACTTGCTATCTTGGCGCATTCGGCGGCTGTGTGTATCCCTCCACCGGTTAGTGGGTCTACTTGTCCAGCGGCATCGCCTACTACAAGGAGACCATCAGCATAGGTTTTTTTAATGGGTCCTCCCAATGGCACGGCTCCTATGTTGAATTCTATTTCAGTTGCATCTAATTTTGATGTGAATTTTTTAAGGTAATAGTGGGCGCTTTTCTTGTTCCATTCATTTCTGCGTATTCCAACACCGATATTTGCTCTTTCATCTCCTTTTGGAAATATCCAGAGGTAACCGCCGGGAGCTGTTCTATTTCCAAGATAAAATTCCATTGTTTCTTTTTTTATGTTAACTCCTACCATTTCTGATTGTGCACATGAGCAAATTTCGTCTGCTTTAAATCTTGTGTCGAGACCGGCTTTTCTGGCTATTTTTGATTGGATTCCATCTGCAGCTATTACAATATCTGAATGGATATCAAATATTTGACCATCTTTTTTAACTGTTACACCAGTTACTCTCCCATCTTTTATTATGAGGTTTTTTGCTATTGTGTTGAGCATTATATCAGTTCCTTGTTCAGCTGCCATGATAGCAAGGTGTTTATCGAATATTTTTCTTTCAACAATATAACCTGTTATGAGAGGGTCTCTAGTTAAAAAGCTTGCACCTGAGGGTGCGTGTATGCATGCACCTGTTATCTTAGAACAAGTGAACCGTGATGATGGTTTTATCTTCATGGATTTGAAGAAGGTGTCGCTAACAGCCCCGGCACATTGGACAGGCACACCTATCTCTGGGTTTTTTTCTATCATGAGAACTTTAAGACCATATTTTGATGCGTAGAATGATGATATGGATCCTGCCACCCTCCCCCCAACCACTATGAGGTCATATTTCATGATCTACGCCCTCTTTATTTGAATGGCGTTCACTGGACACACTATACTGCAAGTACCGCATTCCCTACATTCTCCATTTATTATAATATTTTTTTCCATTTCCAAGATGTCATATGGGCATATATTCACACAAGCGCCACAACATCCACACTTGTCAAGTAATCGCAATCAAATCCACCTACAATGCAATTTTTAGGGGGGGGATTTATCTTGCTTGTAAGACCCCCCACCACCCTGGGGGAGGTACACAATAGGGGGATAAATAAATTTCCTTTTTTTCATAGGTTGTATTCCACTCCTTAATAAAAGGTGTGGGGCCTGGTGACAGTCCTCTTGAGGGAAGTATGAATCCATAGGTGTGAAGCCGGGTGAAACGCCCAACTGTGAAGAAATCTACACTTAGAAGATTTTTCATCGAAATCACCCGGAGGGGGGTGGGTTTATGGCCACTTTGATCCTCTAGCCTAACCGTTAACTTAATATACCAGTTTTTTACTATTTATTAATTACCATGCAGGGGTGCCCGAGCGGCCAAAGGGGGAGGACTTAAGATCCTCTGGCGCAGGCCTTCGAGGGTTCAAATCCCTTCCCCTGCATTAATTTTTATCTATTTTAGCCTTAGTAGCTCAGTGGTAGAGCGCTGCCTTGGTAAGGCA
>Ga0209409_1000250_pt1 | contig 57440 bp, 54 predicted proteins | sample AD_JPNMR1_MetaG_FD_184424 | JGI IMG/M metagenome (GOLD analysis project Ga0209409, IMG submission 184424) | Active sludge microbial communities of municipal wastewater-treating anaerobic digesters from Japan - AD_JPNMR1_MetaG (SPAdes) (version 2) | ecosystem: Engineered > Bioreactor > Anaerobic... | reverse complement strand
GTTCAATCACTCTGCGTACTGCTTCAATTTTGAAGCTTTTACTAAATCTTTTGTTTGACATTTCGACACCTCTCTGATTTATTATATCAGCCATTCTTGGTGTCTAGCAAATTGGAGTAAGGTCATTAGATCAAATTGTTGAATCCATTTATAGTTTGGATGGAGATAAGCATAGTTATGTAATGTTAGCTCTGGAAGAAGATAGTGATGAAATGATGGTGGTAGGAGGGGGAGAGAATAATAAATATATATGTATGTATTATGATGGTGATGAATATTCTTTGATCAACCCCAGTGAGAAGTCTGATGCCAAGGTAGAAGTCTTGATGGGACAAATGTCGATCAGAAAAAAGTATGAGATTATCGATCTTGAAAGTGTACTGTTAGCAGTTAAGACATATGCTGAAAGTGGGGAAATGGAAAAATCACTAACTTGGAAAAAGCTATAATTAAATAGCTCATCACTTAGTAGAATAGCTGCGTAATTGATACAAAAAGAATTTGCCAAGTGAAAAAAAGGGGCGTTGTTTGATGGTAACGGCCCCTTCTGAATTTTTACTGATGATTGTATTTGGCAAGAATCAAATCCAACATCTGGTTCCATTCATCATCAACTTTGCAGTATTCCGGATGGGCTTCAAACCAGTTTATGGTTTCGCGGATCCCGTCGGAGAACCGGACGGTAGCAACATAGTCGGGCACGAAACGTTTAATCTTGGTATTGTCAAAGATCGCGCTATGCGATTTATCACCCAAAAGTGAGCCTTTGAGTTCCGGTACTACCGAACAGATAAAATCGGAAGAAATATGGATGAATTTGGCCTCGATTCCTGCTGCTTCTGCAATATATTGGTAAATCTGGTCCCAAGTAAGGGCTTCATCAGAGGTAATATGAAAAGCATGTCCGATGGCGCTGAAGTTACCCATTAAACCGACAAACGCTTTGGCAAAGTCGGTATTATGGGTTATTGTCCAGAGGGAGGTGCCGTCGCCATGAATGATGACAGGTTTGCCTTGCCGCATCCGCTCAATAATTGTCCACGGGTATTGCCAGCTGTTTAAGGCAGCGGGGATCATTGTCAGCCCATAAGTCAGCGACGGGCGGACGATGGTGATTGGAAATCCTGATTCACGATAGTATTTCAGTAACAGCTCCTCACAGGCAATCTTGTCACGGGAGTATTGCCAATACGGGTTGGCTAGCGGTGTTGATTCGGTGATCAGGTAATGAGTGGCCGGTTTTTGATAAGCTGAGGCCGAACTGATAAAGATAAACTGTTTCGTCCTACCGTTAAAGAGTTGGAAGTCGTTTTCGATGTGCTGTGGTTCATAAGCGATCCAGTCAACAACAACATCAAATTGGTGATCGGCCAATGCTTTTTTGGTCGCTTCAAGATTCCGAATATCAGCCTGGATCAATTTGGTTCCCGGAGGGATAAACTCTTGTTTCGTACCGCGGTTTAACATGTATAATTCAATATTTCTGGTGATTGCTAATTTGGAAACAGCTTCACTGATTACTCCGGTCCCGCCAATAAACAGTACTTTCAATCGGATAACCTCCTTTGAAAAATAATTTTGCTTTAATTGTACAAAAAGATTATTCTTTAAAAGCTAGGATTTTAACCCTGACGAAGATGAATCAAGCCAACTAAATAACTGATGAGCTTCCAGATGACAAGAATGAACAATACAAGAATTAGAGTCATTAGAATTAAAAAACCAATTATCAGTCTGCGTCCCGAGCCCTGATGGCGTCCTTCTTCCAAGTGTTCCCGCAGTAGTTTTAGATTGCGTTGGTTTGGCTTAAAAGAAAAATCGAACAGATCGCCAATCACAGGAATACTGCCGATGATAAAATCTAAAAAGATGTTTCCAGCCATCATTATCAAGACTTTTTGGCTGATCCTGTATTTTAAAAATGTGATTAGCATAATTATTGAGATTAACGCGCTGAAGGCATCACCTGCTCCCGGAAGTAACCCTAATAGAGGGTCTAAACCAAAACGAAGTTTGGTTCCGGGAATTCTAAATAAATCATCCATCAAAAAAGCTAAATTATCTATTAATTTAAATTCGGGGACAGATTTAATTTGCCCTTCTGATTTTTGCTTCATAGTTGATAATATTCGTTTCGTACCGCAAAAATATTTCAGCGGTTATTTGAACAGCAGTTTCCATAAGTAAATAAAAAATGATGTTTTACAACATCATTTTTAGCGGTATCATAATAAGAATTACGCCAAGCGGTCTTTTAAGTAACTACCCATGGATTGATCAGCGCGAGATATATGTTCAGTCAGTAACTGACTTATCGTACGATACATGGTCAGAAATAACTGTTTATTAACGCCTTTCTTCTTAAATTCTTTTTTAAGTTCCTTATAATTGTCTAAAAACAGACGATGTTCGTGCTGATGCTCTTCAAAATTGGGATAATGATGCTTTTTCATTAATTGTTCTTCATTTTTGAAGGTTGGAACAGTATGGTTGTCAATGAAATCGATGATCATTTTAAAGCGTTCTTCTTCGAGGTTCGTGTTGAAAGAACTATGAAATTTACCTAGCAGATCCAACATCTGTTGATGATGTTGATCAATAGATTCAATCCCAATCTGTATTAAATCTTGTCTCCAGTAAACAGCCAATTTAACAAACCTCCAACATAAATTTTATTCTCTCTAGTAAATTATAATTTGATTCTTATTCTAAAACAATAGCAAATACTAATTGTTTGTAAAATGTTTTCACGAAATTTACTAGTTTGAAATATTTTTTTAATATATTCTATGTTAGTAGTCGGCAAAAAAAGTACTTTACTTAATATGTCACCTAAAAATAAATAATTAACATTTTGTAACAAGATGATGGAAAATAAAGGTAATAATTTTAGATTACTTGCTTTGGTTTGTCCAACTTTGTAACAATTGCTGGGTATCATTCCATACTTCAGTATATTGTCTTCGTTTTTCAGGATTCATTGCAGGATCATCACCGGAATAGTGCGGCCCGGTAACTTTAAGGATCCGGTATTGATACTTGCCTTCGGTTAAGTAGCGATTAACCCAGACCGGTAAGTGACTAATTTCATCAATTATTATTCCTGGTTTGTCAGGCTCTTTGACCAGTTTCAATGTTAAAATTAGGCCGCAATCACTGTAGCGCCATTGTTGGTTTGAGAGGAAATTACCCAGCGAATAGGCGATAAAACAGCGACGTTTATTACCGTTTGAATCGGTGTATTCCCTAAATTCATAAGGTTGAATTACATGGACATGACTGCCTAAAATAATATCGACTCCAATTTCAATTAATTTATTGATAATTTGATGTTGTTCGGCTGACGGAATCCGTTGATACTCGGTACCGGTATGTAAGGCTAAAATAACAGCGTCAGCGCCTGCGGCTTTTACTTTCTTGATCTCTTCTGCTAGGAGGTCAATATTATTGTAATTAAGTGTGTTCAACATCCATTCCTTACCGGGTGGGACGCGGATTCCATTAGTTGAAGTGGTATATGAGAAGAACGCTAAGTTGATGCCGTTGATTGATTTAAAGTAATAGCGTGGGTCGCTTTCATTAATTCGTAATCCGGTCTGCGGCAGATCAATTTGATTGAGGTAATTGACAGTACTGGTAATCCCGGGGATCCCTTTGTCCATTGAATGATTATGGGCCGTAAAGACCAGATCAATTCCGATCTTTTTTAAAGAGTCGGTGATTGAGCCCGGAGCATTAAAAGTAGGGTATCCCGTGTAATCTTTACCAGGAGCTTCGAGTGGAGTTTCCAAAACGGCAGTTGCAAAATCAGCGTTCATAAAAATATCGTTGACTTCAGTAAAGATGGGATCAAAGTTATAAGATTTGGTAGCCTGATTGTAAGCTGACTTAACAATCGGTGTGTGCATGATGATATCACCGGCAGCAACAAGCGTCACACTTGGAGGAGGCGGAGTTGTCTGGGTGGTTACCGGTGATTCATTTGAGTTCACTGGTTGGCGGTAAAAAGTTGCCAGAGTTATTACTGAGAATAATGAAACTATTAAAATAACGATAAGAACTTTTTTCACTTTGACTCCTAAATCTGATTCGAAACTGAAAATTAACTGTATTAATTGGAATATTTTATAGTAAAGATTCGGTAATAGTAGGAAAAACTTTAGTTTTAATTATAGATTTTTTGTAGATTTAATTGCAAGTGGTTTTGCGAAATTTTGCTAAGAAAAATCCTTCATAGAGCTCTGATGGAATTACAGTTAATGATTTCGGCCCTTTGGTATTAGGAGCAGGATTAGCTAAAGTAGCACCAATTAAGTTGAGTTGAATCGGTTCCATTATTAATTGTTCCTGATATTGCTCCAATGCCCAATCAACAATAGCTTCATTTTCTTCACGCATTAACGAGCAGGTGGAATAGACTAAGAGACCGCCGGGTTTCAAAGCCCGGAAAGCAGCTTCAAAAAGTTTTTTTTGTTCACGTGAGAATTCACGCAGCCGTTTACAGGACCAACCGCGGTATGTTTGGGGATTTTCCAGTGCGAATAAACCGGTACCGCTGCATGGCGCATCAAGTAAGACAGAGTCAAAGAAGTCATTCCATTTTGGTTCCAAACGTTTACCATCCTGTACCTGGATTTCAATAATACTGGCACCTTGGCGTTCTACGTTAAATTTCAGGCGTTCGGCACGAATGGGATTTAATTCGTTTGCCAGTAAAAAGCCGGTATTTTTCATTAGCGCTGCCAGTTGCGTGCTTTTTCCTCCGGGTGCGGCAGTTAGATCTAATACTGTTTGTTCCGGTTTGGGGTCAAGAACCAGTGGTGGCAACATACTGGAAAGACTTTGGAGATAGATCTGGCCATCCTGGTATAGTTGATGAGTCTCCAAGTCTTTTTCACGATGTGAACGAATGATTAATGCATCTTCATACCAGAGGACTCTTTCAAATTTGATATTGTCGCGACGGAAGACCTCCATCACTTCCCGGACATTAGTTTTGATCCGGTTAATTCTTAATGTTACCGGACGTTTTACCATAAATCCGGCCAAGATTTTTTCCAGCGTCCGGGGCTCAAATTGGGTGGAGATTGTCTCAATAAATTCCTCAGGTAATCGTTGATAGAGTTTTTTAAACGAACGCATCTATAACCTCTGAATGGTTTTTCGGTGGCAATGAAAAAGGGCTTGCGCCCTTTCGTTGTTTGATTAAAATTAAGCTTTGTAGGCTACAAAAGCCTCCAGTGATTTGATTGCCGAACGAATATCATTGTAAACCGGCAATCGGTTCTCTTCAAGGATGGAGACGAAAGATTGATAATAACGGCCTGCATTAACAGAGATTACTATTGGCTTATCATATTGTTTGCTTAATGCGACTAATTTATTAGCAATACTGTTAGCGTCATAGCAATTTTCTGCGGCAGTCTTTAAAGAAGCTGCGTGAGGAACAATTGCTACCAGGACACAATCTACTCCTTCATCTTCAAGAATAGCTTCTACTGAGTCGGCATATGTCTGATCATCGGCCATTGGTGTAATATCAAAGAATGGAGAGTCAGTAGTTACCAAATCATGATTGTTGATCTTTTTCAGTTTTTCCATAGTTTCCGGGCTCAGTTGCGCTTGTTGCAAATTTTCCAACTCGTCATTTCTGACAATGGATTCAAAACCGGCATTGACGACACCGGCAATGCGGACACCAAGCGGACGTTTTTTGGCTAACAAAGCAAAAGTTTTGGTTAAATCATAATATTCTTCAATATTGTTGGCTAAGATAATCCCAGCTTGTTGACAAGCTGCTTTGAATACATCAGAATTACCTATCATCGAACCTGGATGAGAAGCAGCCGAAACGCTGGTTTCAGTACGTCCGGTATAAAGAATGATTGGTTTGTTGATCGAAGTTGCTGTTTGGAAGAATAAACGTCCTTCACCAGGATCTAAGCTTTCAAGGTAAAGCGAAATAACATCAATTGAGCTTACCTTGGCAAAATAGGCCAGTAAATCAGAGATATTGACGTCCAGTTTATTGCCGAAGCTTACAATTGCTTTAATTATTCTGGTGTTTTGCAGTTTATCAATTGCCGTAACTGCCAAGGCGCCACTTTGAGTTAGCAGTGCCGTGTTGCTGACCGGTAAATATTTAATATGTAAGCGTTGGTCTTCGATGAACAGGGTATTTAAGCCACTGTTGCTGTTATCCGGAGCAAAAAAGACACCCTTACAGTTAGGCCCAATTACTCTGACATCCGGAGGCATTAGAGTTTTAAGCCGTTTTACAAAGTCTTGATATTTAAATTCCGGTGGTATTCCTGAGGTTATGATTAATGCATCAAGCATTTGCGGCCGTAGCTCAAAGGTAAAGTCAATTGTCTGATATGATGGGGCAGCATAGATTACTAAGTCGATGTTTTCCGGAATGTGTTCCAGTTTTTGATAAAGTGGATAAATCTTGCCTTTGATCTCAATCTCTCCGCCTTTGGGGTTAACAAAATAAATATCGTTACGGTTCATCTCCAGTAATGAATCAGCAATCTCTTTTCCGATGTTTAATTTGTTGGGTTCTGAGGAAGAAATACCGACAATGGCAATTCCTTTAGGATGAAAGAATTTATCAATTTTGTTGGTATTAACCTGCGGTACTGCTACTGTCAAATCTGCATCATTAACCGGCTTAAATTCAGCAGCTCCGCTAATTGCAACAAAGCGGCTGTCACTGCTGAAGGCAAATGGATTTACCTCAAATGATTTAAAGGTATAACGGGGTTGCTGGGACGCTATAAAAGAGTAAGTATAAGCTAATTTACTGATTAGAGAGGCGGTTTTGGACATTAGTTCCAGATATTCCAGTTTCCCCATTTGCTGATATTTATGTTTAATCTTCAAGTTTTGCAACATCTTATGTGCAACATCAGCTTCGAATGGTGGTATATAAAGATTGGCAGGGCTAAAATATTTGGCGAAAAATTCAGCATCGTCGCCACCTTTACTTAAAGTTAATACCGGACCGAAAGCCGGATCATCCTTAAAGCCCAATAAGATTTCCGAACCTAAAGCTTGAGTGTGTTCGATATATTCGACGATTAGATAACCGCGGATTTTCGGTTGGTCGTTATATCCAAAGTTTGATAAAACCTCTTCTTTCATGCGGTTTAAGAGATATTGGATGTATTGATAATCACCGTTAGTGGCTTTTTTAACGCCACCGACTGACTGTTTACGACTGATATTGGGAGAAATTACTTTTAATATTAACTGATTTCCAAATTCGTTTAATGTTTCAGGAAGCACCTTTTGTGGATCTTCAATAAAAATATATTTGGGGACGTCAACACCAATTGCTTTGAGAATCTCATAAACTTCATATTCATATAAGGATTGACGTCCTTCGTTGGTAGCATTCTCTAAAATATTATCTATGGTTGTAATCGTTTCACTGTTAAAAAACATAAAGCCACCCCTTCGTAAAATTAGCTTAGAATGGTTGAATTGGAAAAATAATATTTCAATTATATTTTACAACGTATTTCAGAATATTTAAACGTTTTTTAACTTTTTTTTTCAATAAGGTTGTTTTGCCAGTTGCCAAAGCCAAGATCATATTAATAATTTTATGAAATATTTAAGGGATAATTTCTGGAATGACTTAAAAACTGTGGTAAAATAGTGCCAGTGGAGTCAACGAACTGTTTTGTGAGGTGAAAAGATGTTATTGGCAAAAGCAAGGGAAGTCCTGAATCACTACTTCGGATACTCCGGTTTTCGGACGCGTCAGGAGGAGATCGTAAAATCTCTGCTGGCAGGGGAAGATTGTTTGGCGATCATGCCAACCGGTGCCGGCAAGTCAATCTGTTATCAGATTCCGGCCCTGCTTTTACCGGGAGTAACATTAGTAATTTCACCGCTGATTTCATTGATGAAAGACCAAGTTGATTCATTAAGGGAAGCGGGGATTGCCGCTTCGTTTATCAATAGTTCTTTATCCGCCAAAGAAGTTGAGCGGCGGATCATCGCTGCCAGCCAGGGTGAGTACCGGTTGCTTTATGTTGCACCGGAACGACTGGAGTCGGATGCTTTCATTGACAATATGACCGGTTTGGATATTGCGCTGTTGGCAATCGATGAAGCTCATTGTGTCTCGCAGTGGGGTCATGATTTTCGCCCAAGCTACCGGCGGATCTTAAATTTTGTTAAAAAGCTGAAGAACCGTCCGGTGGTTGCCGCTTTTACGGCTACGGCCACCGATGAAGTGCAACAAGATATTGTTAAGCTTTTAGGCTTAAATAATCCGAAGTTTTTTATCAGCGGTTTTGACCGGCCGAATTTGTCATATCAGGTTCTCAAGGGGATCAATAAAGAACGGTTTCTGTTGCAATATTTAAAGGATCATCCCGATGATTTTGGTATTATTTATGCAGCTACCCGTAAAGAAGTCGATAAGATCTATGAGATGTTGACCGAGAATGGTTGGCGGGCCGGAAAGTATCATGCCGGAATGCGGGACAAGGAACGCAATCAGGTCCAGGAGGATTTTGTTTTTGATAACATTCAGGTAATGGTTGCCACCAATGCTTTTGGAATGGGGATTGATAAGTCAAATGTCCGGTTTGTGATTCATTACAATCTTCCTAAAAATATGGAGTCGTACTATCAGGAAGCCGGAAGAGCCGGACGTGACGGAGAACCCAGCGAATGCATCTTGTTGTTTTCGCCACAGGATATTATTATTCAAAAGTTCCTCATTGAGCAGTCGGTCTATTCTCCGGTCCGTAAGAAGAATGAGTATCGCAAGTTACAGGTGATGGTCGACTATGTTCATACCTCAAGATGTTTGCGGCAGACAATTTTAGAGTATTTTGGCGACCAGGATTTAACTACTAATTGTGGCAATTGCGGTAATTGTAACAGTGACAGTGAACTGGTTGAGATCACTGAGACCGCCCAGAAGATCATATCCTGTGTCTTACGGATGAAAGAACAATACGGGATTACAACTGTTGCTGAAGTATTGAAAGGTTCGAAATCCAAAAAGATTACCGGCCAAAGGTTTGAACGCTTAAGTACTTATGGAATTATGCGGGAAAAATCCCTAATAGAAATTAAGGATCTGATCAATTATTTAATTGCTGAGGACTATTTATATTTAACCGAAAGCAATTATCCGGTGGTTAAAGTGCAACCCAAAGCAATTGAGGTGGTTAAGGGTAACAGTAAAGTGTATCAAAAGGTTTTAATGAAGAAAGAAGCACCTTCCGATGATAAAACCCTCTTCCAGCAGTTGCGGGTGTTGCGGAAAGAGTTGGCCATGGCCGAGGGGGTGCCTCCGTACATTATTTTTTCGGATAAAACATTGCATGAGATCAGTGAGCGGCTTCCGGTGACCCTGACAGAATTGGCCGATATTAATGGGATCGGCGCAGTGAAGTTGGAACGTTACGGTCAACAGTTTCTGACAGTAGTCCAAGAGTTTGTGCATACCAGCAACCAAAGTTAAATCCTGCCGGAGCGGATAATTGAGATGATCAGCCATAGCCCTAAGAAAACCGCCAGAATAAAACTGGCTTCCGCAATCGGAAATTGCCACAGAAACGAGGCTTGGATGCGTTGGACAATCAAAGAGGTACCAATGATAATTGCTGCAACTACTAAACTGAAGGCGACCCGGTTACCAACCAGATTGAGCCGGTTGATAAATTGATCAAAATTACGGTGGTCCAGCGTTATTTGGAATTTGCCGGCCTCAATTTTACCCAGAATGCTTTGCAGCGAATCAGGGAGTCTCCAGATAACGTCCGAGAAGTTATTGAGGTAGGCACGGCTTTTCTTGAGCAGATAATCCGGAGCCAGCGTGGTTTGTAACAGTTTTCGTCCCAATGGTTTTGCCAAACTAACCCAGTTGAGAGTCGGATCAAGCCGTTTGACCGTACTTTCAAGGACTATCAAAGTCCGGGCAACCAAAATTAAATCACGGGGTAGTATCAAATGGTAATCAAAAGCCAGTTGCATGATCTCCTGAATGAGGACACTGGTTTTAATCTCATTTAGTTGGCGTGAGTAGTATTTATCCAACAAGAAAAATAAGTCACGCCTTAGTCCTTTACGATCGATGGTTTTTTCGGTGTAACCAAGATCGATCATCGTATTGATCAGCCCATTAATATCTTTATTTGAAAGTTTCAGGAATAAACTGATTAAGTGGTCACGGGTCCAATCATCGACTCGTCCCATCATTCCGAAATCAATAAAAGCGACTGCGCCTTCAGGAGTAATAATAATATTACCTGGGTGTAAATCTGCATGAAAAAAACCATGGATCATAATTTGTTTGATCACTGCCGAGGTTAGATTTTGGGCAATCTTGCTCTTATTGAGTGCGATTTTATTCAGGTCTGGAGCAGTAATTTTAACACCCTCAATATATTCCATCACTAAAACTTTATCAGTGGTTAAGTTCCAAAAGATTTTGGGTACTTTTACATTGGGATCGTCTCTGAAGTTAAGCCGAACCCGCTCGGCATGGCTTGCTTCGGAAGTATAGTCCAATTCTTCGCGGATTGACCGCGCGAACTCGGCAATTATTTGCGTGGGTTTAATCTGTTTCCCCCAATCAGTTCTGTTTTCAATAAAATTAGCAGCGTCGCTCATGATTTCCAAATCCATCATGATTTTAGGATAGATTCCGGGGCGTTGGATCTTGATCACCACTACTTGGTCATTGAGCAATACTCCATAATGAACTTGTCCGATCGATGCAGAGGCTAAAGGTTGTTCGTCGATTCTGGCAAAGACCTCCGAAAGCGGAACCGGGAATTCTGATTCCAAGGTTGATTTGATGACTGCAAATTTTTCTGGGGAGACATTATCCTGTAATAGTTCCAATTGCTGAATGTATTGGGGTGGAAGGATGTCTGAACGGGTACTTAAAAGTTGTCCCAGTTTAATAAAGGCCGGACCTAGTTCTTCCAAAACAATTCGTAAACGTTCGGCGGTATTTTTCGGTACAGTATTTGACTCGGATTTCTTCCAGGGCAATCGAAAACCGGCTTTCAGATTAAAAGCTTCTAAGATATAATCAAGTCCGTGTTTACTGATGATCCGGATGATTTGACGATAACGTTTGATGTGTCGATACTTTGACAAGAAGAAGTTCAATCAACAGCCTCCATTGTTCAGTTAAACGGGTTAATCCTCGCTTCTGATTAATCAACCTTTATTTATTCTTTGCAAACAATTATAATTATATAGATTCTGATTCGGGGAGAGAAAAAGAATGATAAAAACTGATAATGACTGCAATATTAGCTTTCATCTTCGCGCCCGGGCACTGATCGTTGCTGACAACCACATTTTGCTGGCGCAACGCAAAGGCAGACAGATGACTTATCTGCCTGGTGGCCATATTGAGTTAGGAGAGAAGGCGGAAGAGTGCCTTTTGCGGGAAATTAACGAAGAATTGGGCTATCAAGCAAAAATAAAGGCATTTTTGGGCGGCTTGGAAAGTAAGTATGCGGATAATCAGAAAAACCATCAAGAGTTGAATTTGATCTTCTTAGTTGAGATTGATAATCTTGATTGTTCTAAAGAGATTCAATCACTCGAACCTCATCTGGAGTTTAAGTGGCATCCGATCACCGCTTTGGAAAGCGCCAATTTAAAACCAGAACCGCTAATTAAATTCATTAAAGACTACCATCAGGGTGACCGAAGGCCATGGTGGGGGAGCGCAGGATTTGCCCGAAAATTATTGAAGTATCGTTTAACTTTTTTTGGGAATAAATCATAATATAAAATCGATATTTGCATTTTTAGGAGGTTCATATAGTGGGATTGAAGATTGATCAGGCAAAATGTGTTGGTTGTGAAGCGTGTGTCAATATTTGTCCGGGAGACTTGCTCTATTTAAATGATCAATTACGATGTGAAATTCGCAATCAATCGGAATGTTGGGATTGCATGGCGTGTGTGAAGAGTTGCCGGGTTGGTGCTATCGAAACAAAGCTTCCGTTTAGTTTAGCAAATTATGGAGCCAGTTTAAAGCCCGAACTTAAGGAAACATCAATTGAATGGATTTGTTCTTATCCAAACGGTGAAGAAGAACGGTTTACAATACCAAGATAAATTCTTGAATTTTTTGAAAAATATTTTTACCATGCGGAAAACTAAAAAACACCGTTAAATCAGTTGATTCTTAGATTTTATCATGTTTTGAGGGGCTTGCCCTCAATATTTTTTTTATGATATACTTCTAGAAGTATTTGTTAGATAATAGTGGTGTTTACTTATTTGATGATTTCTAAAATTTAACAAATGTTCTTCCCGACAGGTTTTAATTTCCTTAAAATACGTTCTAAATTTAGTAGATAGATTTTCAGATAAATAGTTATATAGGGGGTAGTAGGATAATGGAGATAGTATCGAAAGAAATACTGGCTCCTCGAATTGTAAAACTGGTGGTAAAAGCCCCGGCAATCGCAGCGAAAGCACAACCAGGTCATTTTGTGGTTGTCCGCCGTAGTGAGAAAGGGGAACGAATTCCACTGACAATCGCCGATTTTAGCCGTGAAGCCGGGACCATTACTTTAATCATCCAGGAAGTAGGTAAAAGTACAGCGTTAATCAATGCAATGGAAGTCGGCGAGTCATTTTTAGACATTTTAGGCCCCTTAGGAACACCATATCCGATCGAGAAACTGGGTACCGTGGTTGCTGTTGCCGGAGGATTGGGAGCGGCACCGTTATACCCGAAAGTTAAAGCATTATATGAGGCCGGTAATAAAGTTATTACAATCTTAGGTGCACAAACTAAGGACCTGTTAATCCTGCAAGACGAATTAAAAGCAGTCAGCCATCAATTGTTGATTACTACTGATGATGGCAGTTTTGGGCATAAAGGATTAGTAACCGCATTGTTAGGACAAGTTTTGCAAACCGAGACTGTCAATGAAGTGATTACAATCGGTCCGGTCCCAATGATGGAAGCTTGCTGCAATATCACACGCGAGTTGGGTATCAAAACTGTTGTTAGCTTAAATGCGGTGATGGTTGATGGTACCGGTATGTGTGGCGGTTGTCGCGTGACTGTTGGTGGCGAAACCAAGTTCTGTTGTGTTGACGGACCGGCTTTTGATGGGTTAGCGGTTGATTTTAAAGAGTTGCGACTAAGACAAAGATATTACTCAGCACAAGAAAAAGAAGCGTATCATAATCACCATCATGGCGGGGAGGGTTGTAAATGTCACGCCAACTAATGAACAAACAAGATCCGGAAGTACGCAAGCGGAATTTTGAAGAGGTGGCTTTGGGATTCACCGAGGAACAAGCGTTATTAGAAGCAAACCGTTGTTTGAATTGTAAAAAGCCGTTTTGCTCGCAGGGATGCCCGGTTGAAGTTGATATTCCGGAATTTATCAATAAAATAAAAGCTAAAGATTTTCAAGGCGCAGCTGCCAAGATTAAGGAGAAGAATAGTCTGCCGGCTATCTGTGGACGGGTCTGTCCCCAGGAAAACCAGTGTGAAAGCAAGTGCGTTTTAGGTAAAAAGGGAGAGCCGGTTGCTATTGGAGCTCTGGAACGGTTTGTTGCTGATTATGTTGCGAATTTAGCAAACGATGAAATTGCACCGGTTGCTTCAATTGGGTGTAAGGCAGCGATTATTGGTGCCGGTCCGGCAGGATTGACTGCTGCTGCTGACTTAGCATTGCAAGGGTTTGATGTAACGATCTATGAATCATTACATTCAGCCGGTGGAGTTTTGCAATATGGCATCCCGCAATTCCGACTCCCCAAAGACATCGTAGCGCGGGAAGTTGAGTATATCAAAAAGCTTGGCGTCAAGATTGAGACCAGTGTCCTTATTGGGCAGACCTTAACAATTCAGGAATTATTTGATCAGGGTTTTGATACAATCTTTATTGGTACCGGGGCTGGCTTACCTTATTTTCTGAATATTCCCGGTGAAAACTTAAACGGTGTCTATTCGGCCAATGAATTTTTAACCAGGGTTAATCTGATGAAAGCATACCGTTTTCCGGAGTATGATACCCCGGTAAGAGTTGGTGAACGGGTAGCAGTGGTAGGAGCAGGCAATGTGGCAATGGATGCGGCACGGACTTCACTGCGCTTGGGAGCTAAAGAGGTCTATATTGTATACCGCCGTTCAGCCGAGGAGATGCCGGCACGCCATGAAGAGATTGAGAATGCAGCTGAAGAAGGAATCATCTTTAAATTTTTAACCAATCCGGTGGCGATCATTGGCAATGATAATGGTGAAGTAACTGGTTTAGAGTGTGTCAGGATGGAGTTGGGCGAACCGGATGCCAGTGGCCGGCGCCGACCGGTTGAAGTTAAGGGTTCGGAGCACCGTTTCCCGGTTGATAATGTGATCGTAGCAATCGGTCAGGGACCAAATCCGATTTTATTAAAGAATACGGGTGGGTTGGTCTTGAATAAATGGGGCTATATTACTGTTGATCCGGAGACTCAGGAAACGAGTATTCCCGGAGTATTTGCCGGGGGCGATATTGTTACCGGAGCCGCAACCGTTATTGCTGCAATGGGAGCCGGAAAGAAAGCAGCCCGGCAGATGGTTGAGTATTGTAAAAAGAAAAAAGCGCTGGTTGGTTAATCTGATAATTGTAGGACGAATAATCGATTCGTCCTTTTTATTTTTGGATGTTGTTAACATATTTGTTAACATGTTTGTTAACTTTCTTAGCATAATTAACAGGGAAAGTAAGACTTTGTGTTTAAATATTTGTTTAACTAATGTTGGAGATTGAAGAACAATAATTATTATAGATGGATGGTTTGAATGAATAATTACTATCTGGTACCACAGCGCTTAACACCGTTAAACTTTGAAGTCGATCTTCCCGGTTCCAAAAGTATTACTAACCGGGTTTTACTGATTGCTGCTTTGGCGGATCGCCCTGTTAAGCTGAGAAATGTACTCTTCAGCGGCGACGGGTTATCTTTTATGGATTCGTTACGTAAATTGGGATTTCGATTGGAAATTAATGAAGCAGCGAAACAGGTTACCGTCTATGGTTTGGGTGGAATGATCCCCAATAAAAAGGCGGAACTGAATGTCGGAAGCGCCGGAACTGCGGCCCGGTTTTTGACAGCGATGTTAGCTTTGTCGGATGGTTCGTTTTTAATAAATGCTTCTTTGCAGATGCAGTCGCGCCCAATGAAGCCGTTGATAGAAGGTTTAACCAGGTTAGGGGCGAAATTTGAGTTTCTTGGTGAACGGGATAAATTGCCCTATCGAATCAAGGGTACCGACTTCCGTGATAACCAAGTGGTGTTGCAAGCGAATATCAGTAGCCAGTTTTTAAGCGCATTGTTGCTTTCTGGTTATAAAGGGCCGGAACAACTGGAGATTATCATTGATGGTGAAGTCGCTGCCAAGCCCTATGTCGATATGACCTTAAAAATAATGAGTGATTTTGGAATTGATGTTGAGAATCACTCTTACCAACGATTCGTGATCCCTAAAGGTCAGTATTATCATGGCCGGGATTATACCATCGAACCGGATGTTTCCAATGCGGCATATTTCTTGGCCATGGCTGCCTTAACAGGTGGTTCGGTGTTGGTTAAAGATGTTAGATTGGACTCGTTACAGGGAGATATTAAGTTTTTAAATATTTTGAAGCAGCTTGGTTGTGAAATTGAGGAACGCGATGAAGGAATCTTTCTGCGTGGACCGGTTGGAGGAAGGTTCCCTGGGATTGACGCAGACCTTGGTGATACTCCTGATCAAACAATGACTTTAGCGGCTTTGGCACCGTTTGCTGATGGTCCCACCCGGATCAGGAATGTTGGAATTATTAAATACCACGAGTCAAACCGAATTGCGGCAATAATTACCGAATTAGCGAAGCTGGGGATCCATTCCGAAGAGACTGATGATGGTCTGATTATTTATCCGGGGCAACCTCAAGAAGCGGCGATCGAAACTTATGATGATCATCGGATGGCGATGGCGTTTTCCCTGATTGGACTTAAAGCACCTGGAATTAAAATTATGAATCCGGAATGTACTGCGAAGACATTCAAAGATTATTTCCAAGTCTTTGACGAGATTGTTAATTTGTAAAACCTCAAGAATAATTTAAAGCTAATTTGGTATAAATAGATTTAATAACTTGAAAATGTTTGAGGTTTTAGAGATGGACAATGAAAAGCGTAATCAATCCGAATCTGTAAGATTAACACCATTACAATATCGAGTGACGCAAGAGAATGGGACTGAACCCCCTTTTCAAAATGAGTATTGGGACAACAAAAAAGCAGGAATTTATGTTGATATAGTATCGGGGGAACCGCTGTTCAGTTCGCTCGATAAATTTGATTCGGGGACCGGTTGGCCAAGCTTTATCAAACCACTTGAACCGAATAATATTATTGAGAAAGAAGACCATAGTCATTCGATGTCCCGGATCGAAGTGAGAAGCAGCAAGGGGAACTTTCATCTGGGTCACGTTTTCCCTGACGGACCCGGACCAACTGGGTTAAGATACTGTATTAACTCTGCAGCGCTTCGGTTTATTCCAGTCGAAGATTTAGTCAAAGAGGGTTATCAGGAATATTTGAGTTTGTTTGAATGATCAAAGTTTAACTTAGTAAATTCCATAAAAAAACATGATGATAACTCTTGATCTCTTTTTGAGTTTGTATTATAATAAACAATGCATTCGTTGTGGCGGTGTAGCTCAGTTGGTACGAGCATGCGGTTCATACCCGCAGTGTCACTGGTTCGATCCCAGTCACCGCCACCAAATATTCTTAAGCTTATATTGAAGGGTGCAAGCCCTTTATTTTAAATTAAAGATATTAATGGACCATTAGCTCAGTTGGTAGAGCAGCTGACTCTTAATCAGCGGGCCGAAGGTTCGAGTCCTTCATGGTCCACCATTATTTAGAACTTATTACCCTCAATTATTTGAGGGTTTTTTATTTGTCTAAATTGATCTGATGGTTGAAAATTGTTAGAACCATTGACAAACAATTTTTTGAGTTATAATGAGTATAAACTCAATGAGTTAGGAGTCATTAAATTGACAAGGCGTCAAGAACAAAAAGAACAAACTCGAAAACTCTTGGTTGAAGTAGCAATCAATTATTTTGCTAAGGATGGCCTGTTGGCCACCAAGACTTCCGATATAGCCAAAGCGGCTGGAGTAGCGCATGGGACTGTTTTTGTGCATTTTCCAACGCGTGAGGATTTAGTTGTTGCGGCTATTCAGGAGATTGGCTCCCGGATTACCAGTCGGATTCACCAACTGGCGCTTAACCGGGGTAGTGTCAGGGAGATCTTAGAAGCGCATTTGGAAGGATTAATTGAGTTTGAGGCTTTTTATACCAAATTGATTGCTGAAGGGAAACTTTTACCTGATGCCGTTCAGAAATACATAATTATGATTCAGTCAGCGATTTCGTATCATTTGATGGAAGTGGCAGTTATTGAGATGGAAGCAGGTAATATTAAGCAAGTTCCGATGCATTTACTCTTTAATACCTGGATTGGTCTGATTCATCATTATTTAATTAATCATGAGCTATTTGCACCGCGAGAATCAGTGTTAAGGAGATATAAGGAAGAGTTGGTCACTTATTTTATAACATTGATTGCCAAATAGGACGAGAGGTAATAATTTGGCAACCGTAAATATGGATGGAGATCTAATGAAGACAATTGATTATCTGCTCAAAAACTCCAAACTGCCAGGGGCGAGAGCTGACTTAGGGCTGTTATATTCCTTTGCGCAGAAAGCTACGGCAGCAGAGATTGATCAATGTCTGTCTTTTGCTTGTGAAGATTTATTTAATTCCCCTGAAGAATTTGTAGTAATGTGTGGGATTGTTGGGTTTTGTGTTTATAATGGCAGTCAAATAGCCACGACGATTGAATCCATAAGAAAGTATGCCTCACATAAGAGTTGGCGAATTAAAGAAGCGGTGGCGATTGGAATTCAGGAAATTGCTGCGACAAGTATGGGTGAAACGATTACGGAATTGTCGAAGTGGATAACCGGGAATAGCTTTGAAAAACGTGCTGTGGTCGCTGCTTTATGCGAACCCAAATTGTTGAAAAACAAAGAGGATCTTATCAAGTTATTTGAAATACTCACACAAATCACGCTGACGTTTGAGGGTTACAATGGTAAGTTATCAGAAGCTCAAACTGCATTGCGAAAAGCACTGGGGTATGGCTGGAGTGTTGTGATTGCTGCCTTGCCAAGCGAAGGGAAAGTTGCTTTTGAACGCCTGGCAGACCGTGATAGTAAGCATATTAGGTGGATACTAAAAGAAAACCTCAAGAAAAATAGATTAAGGGTTATGGATGAAGACTGGGTTAAAAAGATCAATAATACTTTAGCTAAATAATCAATAAATTAAAGAAGGAGAGATTATTGAATGAAAAACTGTATTGCTTGTGGGATGCCAATGCTAAAACCGGAACAACATGCGCAGGGGGATACATCTAAAGATTACTGTGTTCATTGTGCCCGGCCAGATGGTACAATGCAGAGTTATGAAGAGAAATTGGCCTCAATGACTCAATTTATAATTAAAACTCAAGGATTGGATGAAGAGACTGCCCGACAGACTGCTCAAGATCTGATGTCAGTATTGCCTGCTTGGCAAGGAAGGTAGAATATCATATCAATAAAACCCAAATAATCAAAGAAAAAAGAGGCCGGTGTTTTGGCCTCTTTTTTATCTGGTTAATTTATTGGAGTTGTTTTGCTAAGAACCGCGACTGGACCAATTTTACCGTTTCAACAATGGGGATAATTGTTAAAGATGCAATTGCTACAATTAACCATTGCTCCAGTGTCAAATGAGCTACTTTAAAGAAAGCGTTGAGCGGTGTGAAAATTACGACCATTACCTGCAAAGTAGCGGTGATGATGAAAGCTCCAACTAAATAGAGATTTGAAAACGGTCCTAACTTGAAAAGTGACGTTGTATTTGAACGTACTGTAAAAGCATGAGTCAGTTGCACCAATCCTAAAGTGGTAAATCCGATTGTATTGGCAACTTCCTGTGAGTAAAGGCTTTTTCCAATATAAAATGCGATTAAAGTGATTATCGCTTTGGTAATACCTTGATAAATAATATTGATTCCAATACCGTCGCTGAAGATGCTCTTCTCTGACTCCCGGGGTCTCTTCTTCATAATATCGGCTTCCGCTTTTTCAAGACCTAAGGCTAATGCCGGCAGCGAGTCGGTTACTAGATTAACCCAGAGCAATTGGACCGGGTGAAGAATAATCCAATTGAACAATGTTGCCATAAAGAGAGTAAAGATCTCGCCTAAGTGGGTTGAGATTAGGAATTGAATACTTTTGCGGATATTAGCATAGATTTTACGGCCTTCTTCGACCGCATTGACAATTGTTGCAAAATTGTCGTCGGCTAAAACCATATCGGAAACACCTTTACTGACATCGGTCCCGGTAATCCCCATCCCAACTCCGATATCTGCAGCTTGGAGGGCAGGGGCATCATTAACTCCATCACCGGTCATTGCCACCACTTTTCCCTTAGCTTTCCAAGCTTTAACGATTCTAACCTTATGATCCGGTGATACCCGGGCAAATACGGAGTAGTGCTCAATTTTCGCAGTTAATTCAGCATCAGTCATTTGGTAAAGTTCTTGACCGGTGATTACTCCGTCAGCATCCTGCAAAATATTAATCTCTTTGGCGATAGCTACTGCGGTTTCCTTATGATCTCCAGTGATCATGATCGGTTTGATCCCTGCTTCTAAACAAATATCAACCGCATGTTTGGCTTCGGCCCGTGGCGGATCGATCATTCCGATTAGTCCGACAAAAGTCAATCCGGTTTCAATGGTCTTGGGGTTGGCTGCAGTGGGAAGCTCGGGGAGTTCCTTATAAGCAACTCCTAGAACACGGAGTGCTTTTTCACCCATCAGTCGATTGGCATTAAAGATCTCTCGTAACCATTCATTTGTCAGGGGTTCAACTTGACCATTACATAAAATCTTAGTGCAGTGGCCTAACAGCATCTCGGGAGCTCCCTTTGTCAGCGCCCTTGGTTTACCGCCGCAAAGATTAATCGTGGTCATTAATTTGCGTTCGGAGTCAAATGGAATTTCATTGGCGCGTGGTATTTCAGCCTCAAGCTGTTCTTTATAACAATCATTAAGCGCGGCGAATTCCAACAAAGCGGTTTCGGTCGGATCGCCAATCGCTTTGCTAACATTTTCATCACAACTGGTCAAGGTTGCGTCATTACAAGCGGTAATTATTTGCAATAATTTTGTCAAAGAGTTGGTGGGCTCGTTATTATCAATTGTTGTTACATTAGATAGTTTACCGTCGATATAGATTTCCTGGACTTTCATTTTATTCAGGGTTAAAGTCCCGGTTTTGTCAGAGCAGATGATTTGGGTACAACCTAAGGTTTCGACAGCTGACAATTTGCGGATAATGGCATTCCGTTTGGCCATCTTCTGCACACCTAATGCTAAGACAATTGTAATTACCGCCGGTAATCCTTCCGGAATTGCAGCAACGGCCAGTCCGACTGCTGTTAGTAGCATTTCAAACGGGTTACGGCCTCGGATCGTTCCAATAACAAAAATGATGATTGACATGATCGTGATCCCGATGGTCAGGATCTTAGTCAACTCATTAACCTTTTTTTCTAAAGGAGTCTCTTCACTGGTGGTCTCGGTCAACTGACTGGCGATCAGTCCCATCTCTGTTTTCATACCGGTCGCAGTGACAACGCCAATTCCTCGGCCATAAGTAACATGACATCCCATGTAGGCCATATTTTTGCGGTCGCCGATAGCAATGTTACTGTCTTCAAGCGGATCAATGCTTTTTTCAACAGGGATCGATTCTCCGGTTAGCATCGATTCATCAATTTGTAATGATGATACTTGGATTAACCGTAAATCGGCCGGAATATGATCGCCGGCTTCTAAGAGGACGATATCGCCGGGGACTAAATCTTCGGATTTGATTAACTGAATCTTTCCGTCGCGTTTAACTTTTGCCATCGGGGCTGACATTGATTTGAGAGCTTCTAAAGCTTTTTCGGCTTTATTTTCCTGTAAAACCCCCAAAATGGAGTTAACAACGACGACGACAAAGATGATCACGGCGCTTTTATGTTCCCCTAATAAAATGGAGATGATTGCCGCAACGCATAAGGTGTATACCATTATATTGCAGAACTGTTCAAAGAGTTTCGCGAGAAAAGATCGTTTTGCACTTTCATTTAAAACATTCTTTCCAAAACTGTTTAACCGGGTGAGTGCTTCTTGTTCACTGATGCCTTGGATGTTCGTTTCGAGCTGGCTTAACAATTGATCGATGTTAACCTGATGGGGATTGTTAAAATCCGATTTCATAATATACCTCCAACTGAAATAGTAAACGATAGTAAAAAAACCTTCGCATACGCAAAGCGTAAGCGAAGGTCTTGCTCCCAAGAGATATTCTTGTCAATTGAAGCGAGTTATTTAATATATTATTATGTTAGTTATATTAAATAACTGTCCTGACGCCTCAAAGCGTGTTTAAAAACACGGGCTACTCCCCTTCCATTAATATTGTATATGGGGTAATATAAAAAGTCAATGATATAGTTAGATGGCAAAAGTATGATTCCCAATTTTATTTACGATTGGACGAGACCAGATCCAGCGGGAAGTGGTCTTGGCCGGATTATAAAAATATAATGCGCCATTTGTCGGGTCCCATCCGGATATTGCCAACTCTGCAGCCCGTAGTGCTTGTTGGTTCGGGGTTTTCCAGATCTGTCCGTCTCTTACGGTACAAAACTCTCCTTTTTTAAAGATAATCTGTTCTAATGTATTTGGAAATCTGGAATCTTTAAGCCGGTTTAACAATACTGCACCAACCGCAACTTGTCCTTCAAATGGTTCTCCCCTGGCTTCAGCATAAATAATTCGGGCCAGTAAATAACGGTTTAACTTTGGAGCTGAATAATTTGCAGGATTAGCAGTTGTTATTGGCTGACGATTTGATTGTGTTTCATTGATAATATTATTACTATTGGTTGAGTTAATTGTAGGATTTACATTATTAAAATTATTTGTATTGATAACATTATTCCTTGTATTAGCAGTTTGACTTTGATTGCTGTTATCTGTGACGATGACTAGGTGATCGTTAGTGCGATTTGAAGAATCGGTTTCTTTTTTCTTAGTTACGGTAGCAGTATTATTTTGCTTATTGTTAGTTGTAGTTTTATGATTGAGAGTATTTAATGCAATATTAACCGCCGAAGCCAGGATAATACTCAGCACTATAATGCCTGCAAAATATCTGTTGATAATATTGTTTCGAATATTATTTAGCATATAAAACTCCTCCTCTCCAAAAAAGCCTAAGAAAAATGGTTCAATATATATTTATTTATTACTAATTTGGCCAGAGTGAACGGCTGTTTTTTAGTATATCACGGGATTAACCCGTAAACTATCTGTAAAATAAAACAATTATTCCAAACTCGTCCAAACTTTTAGCTGTTAAATTATTATTACCAATTTCTAAATTAAATTGAGTTATAAAACTAAACATGATATACTGTAAAGAATTAAGATGGGTTATTAGTACTAATTAACAAAAAATTGTATTTGGATTTTTATTTTTATAATCTTGATTTATTTTGGAAATTTTTAATTTTTATTATATTTACGGGACAGTATTTAAAGTTTATATAAATTAAAATTATTAATAGGGGTGAATGCACGTGAGTCAAGATTTTTTAAGCAAACTGATTCTTCCGGAAGAGACCAGGCAGGTATTGAATAAAGCCTCGCGGCTGATTATTCCGGAAACACGGGAAGACTTCTTCACATTAGCTACTGGTGGCGGTCAAGATGTCTTTGAAGTTAAGTATGATGTCAATGGTGAAGAAGTACTTGAAGTTACCGTAACCAAATGTAAGAATGGAATAGTTGTTAACTACACCGATATCTATATGAGACGGCGTGATCCTGACTGTACGGTGGTTGCAGATAACGGCGATACTGATAAAACCCGTTATAAGGATCGGTTTGGTGAAGAGTTTGATTTGTTACGTCAAAAAACCTTTGACTGGTTTGCCAATCAGGAGTTAATCGTGATGCCTTTCATGGCTGGAGGAAATGAATTAGGGTATCCGGCTTTATTGATTGCTCCGGGAAATGCAGGCTTTTTTGCCGGTGGTCTGGCAGACCTTCAAAGTTTTGTTTCTCCAAAAGATCTGCCTGAAGGGTTTAAACCAAGAGCAATCATTTATGTTGCTCCACCTTTTAGGCACACTCATTTCAATAAGAAACAGGTTGTTGTTCATAACCGCTTAAAAGATGTACATGAATTGTTTTCCTATAACTTATATCCGGGCCCCAGCGCCAAGAAGGGTATTTATGGTGTGTTATTAACCATTGGTGAAGTAGAAGGTTGGGTAACGGTCCATGGTTCTACGGTAAAAGTGATTACACCTTATGAAAATATAATTACAATTATGCATGAAGGCGCCAGTGGCAGTGGTAAGAGTGAAATGATTGAGAAATTGCATAAGGATGTCAATAATCAGATCTTATTAGGAAAGAATTTAAAGACGAATGAGAAAACTTACTTAGAGATCAAAGAGACCTGTGATTTACAGCCAATAACCGATGATATGGCTTTGTGCCATCCGTCGTTACAAAATGAAAGTAAAAAATTGGTTGTTAAAGATGCCGAGGCCGGTTGGTTTATCAGATTGGATCACATCAAGAAGTATGGTACTGATCCTAACTATGAAAGTTTATGTATCCATCCGCCTGAACCGTTAATCTTTTTAAATCTTCAAGGTGTTCCGGGTTCCACTTGTTTAATTTGGGAGCATACAATGGATGAACCCGGTAAACCGTGTCCTAATCCACGGGTAATCATGCCGAGAAAGTTTGTTCCGGGGGTAACCGATGAAGCAGCTGAGATTGATGTAAGGAGTTTCGGCGTAAGGACTCCTCCCTGTACCAGAGAAAAACCATCATACGGAATTATTGGATTATTCCATATCTTACCGCCGGCGATCGCTTGGTTATGGCGTTTAGTAGCACCTCGCGGCCATGCCAATCCAAGTATTACCGATTCGAAAGGATTAACCAGTGAGGGCGTTGGTTCGTATTGGCCGTTTGCAACCGGAAAAATGGTCGATCAAGCCAATTTATTGTTGGAACAAATAATCAATTCCAGTAGTACCCGTTATATTTTAACTCCAAATCAACATATTGGTGTTTATAAAGTTGGATTTATGCCCCAGTGGATTGCCCGCGAGTATATGGCGCGGCGTGGTAGCGCCAAGTTCCGGCCCGATCAGTTGGTGGAGTCAAGATGCCATCTTTTAGGATATGCTTTTGATAACCTTAAGGTGGACGGGACCTTTTTGCCAAAAGGTTTCTTACGGGTCGATGAACAACCGGAGGTTGGTGAAGACGGTTATGATGCCGGCGCCAAAATCTTATCAGATTTCTTTAAGCAAGAATTACAACAATACCTGACCCCGGATTTGAATCCATTGGGAAGAAAGATTATTGAGTGTTGTATGAATGATGGTAAGATTGACGAATACATTAGCCTTATTCCAATCAGATTATAAAAATATTGCAAACATAAAAATACCTTTGAAATAAATTTTCAAAGGTATTTTTGCTTTTTAATCAGATTATTTCAAACAATAAAGAATTAAATCTCTTTTTTGTTAAAATTGCAACTCCCGGTCAAGGACGAAAATGAATACCCGTTCGCCGGTTGTAGTACTAATATCGGTATGGAGACTGATTACTTGGCATCCGGTATGCTCAGTGATAATTTGTTCCAACAAAGAACGTGATTTTTCGATTAATTGCAGTCGGACCTGTTTAACGAGCATCTTACCATCTAGAGTACTTGCGAGATGTTGTTCGGCAGGAGTTAAAATGCCTTTTAAACGAATTAAAATCAGATCTTCATAGATAAAAGTTTTGACTTCCTCCGGGCCTCTGCCAAGATACTCTTTTTCAAATTTAATAAAAGATTTACTGAGCGTATCTTCCAATTGTCCTTTGGTTGGCATTGTGGTATGATCTCCTTCTAAATGATGCTTGTAATTCGTTTGATTTTATGTTACTGTAGAAAAAACAAACAGAATCGATGTCCGCCAGTCCTTTGTCCTTTAGGAAGGGTGAACATTGTTCAAAAAAATGACCGTTTGTCAAAACCAGTCCATTTAGATAGGTTATGAAGAGTGAGTCAATGGATATTATTTGATCCATTGGCTTTTTTATTTTATCACATCATAAAACGGTTGTGGAAATGAATCTCTATTAATTAATCAAATTAAAAGGTGAAGGAGGAGCATTTTTGGTGTTACTGATTGCTAAAAAGAGTAGGATCGACGCTGGTTCAAGCAGTGTAGCCGAAAACCGTTGGCACATTGTTATTGCAGCGGTATTGGTCCAACTTTGTTTTGGGGCAATTTATAGTTGGGGAGTATTTTTGAACCCCCTGATGGTAGCTTTTAATACCGATAAAGCAGAAGTTTCAATCATCTTTACCCTGGTGGTAATATTCTATACAATTGGAATGATTATTGGCGGGTTATGGCAGGATCAGACGGGTCCCCGGAATGTCATGCTGGTAGGCGGTCTATGTTTTGGAATAGGATATATTTTGGCGGGTTTCGCAGGTTCATTGCAGATTGTTTATTTGACCTATGGAGTTTTAGGCGGGCTTGGTGTCGGACTGGGCTATATTTGTCCAATTGCCGTTTGCACCAAGTGGTTTCCGGACCGAAAAGGCTTGGCTGTTGGACTGGCTGTTACGGGATTTGGCGCCGGCTCTTTGATTTTTTCGCCTTTAGCCAATGCAATGATTACAAATTGGGATTGGAGTCTGGCATTTAGAAGTTTGGGCTTAATATTTATGGTGATAATTTTGATTGCTTCACGGTATTTAAAAAATCCGCCAACCGGATGGCAATCTTCTCAAGTATTAACAACTGATGCCGGCAATGTTGGAGACGACATTTTAGATATAAAATGGAAGCAAATGCTCAAGACGATCGATTTTTGGATGCTGTGGATAATTTTTTGTTTCAGCGCGAGTGCCGGATTGATGATAATTGGTCACATGGCAGCATTTGTCGAGGAGGTAGGTTTCTCTAAGGAGAATAGCGCTTTTATTCTAGGAATAATGGCGGTCTTTAATGGTTTAGGAAGAATTGTCTGGGGGACGTTTTCAGAAAAGATTGGTCGTCTGAAGAGTTTAATCTGCATTTTTTTACAGTTAGGCTTAGTGATTGCCGGTTTAATAATTGCGAAGTCGTATCTTAGTATTCTTTTAACAGCTGTTGTGGTGGGAATCAATTTTGGGGGTATTATTTCAATCTTTCCATCATTAACGGAAGAGAAGTTTGGTGCCAAAAATTTAGGCCTAAATTATGCGCTGTTATTCACAGCCTATGGTATAGCTGGAATAATCGGCCCTTATTGTGGAGCGGTAGTTTTGGATCGATTCAACAATTACGCCATCATATTTGCTGGGGGTGCATTGTTAGCAATGCTTTCGGCATTAATTGCGCATTTTGGATTGAATATCAAAAAATAATAAGCAACTTATTTTATCTGAGTAACTATTACTGATGATCGTTAAAATTTTCATAGTTAAGTTTCAATAATTTTTGATCACCATTTTACACAAAAGCTTGTGGAAAAAAATTATTGGTTTAAAAATGACAGAAAATTGTAATAGCGAGCTAAAAGCCTTGTTTTTATAAAGAAGCCATTTTGGGTTGACAAGCGGAATCCTTATTAGCGATAAAGTTATTCAGAGTTTCCACAGACTTATCCACAAGCAATTAACTTTTTAACATCAATTAGCGTAGCTGCTGACTGTTTAAATCAGGCAATAAATACATAATATAGGCGCAACAAGACATTACTTGGTACAGGTGGTGCAGGTTCATTTGATATCTGGCAAGCGGAGTTTGATAAAAGTAATGAAACAATGAGATACCTTGCCAGTCAGGTACCGTACGGTGCTGATGAAAATAATCAAGTGATTTATGAATATTTTATAAATGAGAAGGAGGTTAATCAAGAGGAATTTAATAGATTTATGGAGGTTTTTGATAATAAGGAGGATGCAGTTTGGTGTGAATTTCCCAACCATTTTTCAGGACAAAATCTGAAAAAAGAATGAATTGAATTATTTGATACTTTGAACCGAAGAGGCCAAGCAATGGACGAGATGAAGGTGGCCATATTATTAAGAGAAGGCAAATAGTTTATTCGATTCAGTTATAATCTGACTAAAATATTTGCCTTACGGTAAATTCAGTCTTCTTTTTTATGCTTTTCTGCTTCAATTTTTACTGCCTCTTGGCGATTAAGAATACTCAGTTCCTTAGCAGTCTCAATTGCCGATTCAAAGAGTTCATTTGAAAACTCTTCTAAACGTGAAGGGTTTGCAGCAGGGGGCTGTGAATCCGGCTTTTTTTGTGCTTTGTCTGTTTCGTGAGAATTCATCAATCTTCACCTCACGAATATTGTTTCCTTTACGAAGAGTATTATGATTACAATTTTTTCAATTAACTACTGTTTAAATTCGATCGTCTCCAAATTTGCTAAGGCTTCTTCAACTAAAGCTGGAATATCCAGACTGGATTCGGCTTTAATTACCTTTTCCAGCCTTGGTTTAGTGACCGGGTGCTTGGGAAGGAATACCGTACAACAGTCTTCGTAAGGTAAAATCGATGTCTTATAGGTGTTGATCTTTTCGGCAATTGTAATAATCTCTTGTTTATCCAGTCCAATCAAAGGGCGCAGGACTATTAAATCAACCACGGAGTTGGTTACGGTTAACCCTTGAATTGTTTGGCTGGCTACCTGAGCCAGATTTTCACCGGTGATTATTGCTTCACAATTGTTTTTAAGCGCAATTTGTTGCGCGATTTGCATCATAAAGCGCCGGGAGATAATCGTGAACATTTCTTCCGGGCAATTTTTTTTGATTTCAGTCTGAATCTTTAACAGATTGACGGTATGCAGTTTGATCTGATTGCAGTATTGAGTTAAGATTTGAGCAAGATCAAAAACTTTTTCTTTAGCCCGTTCACTGGTGAAGGGATAACTGTGAAAATGAAGGGCTTCGAGCTCCAAGCCCCGTTTAGCCATCAACCAGCCGGCAACCGGGCTGTCGATTCCACCCGATAGTAATAGCAGACCGCGGCCGGATGTCCCATAGGGGAGACCGCCGGGCCCGGGTATTTTTTTTGAGTACACATAAGTTTGTTCTTCCCGGACTTCAACAAAGATCGTAATCTCCGGATTGTGGACATCGACACGCAGATTTGGATGTTTAGTCAATAAAAAAGCTCCCACTTCACGGCTGATTTCCAGGGAACTTAAGGGAAATTTTTTATTGCCGCGTTTGGAAACCACTTTAAAACTGTGGTTTTCTGTTAACAGCTGTTCTTCAAGTTTTATTAATGCTGTTTGACAGATCGACTCGAGTTCATTATTGGTAACTGCAGCAATATTGATCGATACAACTCCAAAAATCTTGCTTAATTTGCGGGCTACTGCTTCCAGATCAGCATTATCAATCTCTAAGTAAATTAAACTGTCAGCTCTACGGAAACGATATTGATGGTCCTTTAAGACTTGTTTAATATTATTAATTAATTTCTCTTCAAAAAACTTCCGATTGAATCCTTTGAGGATTATTTCACCGTAACGGATTATGATAATATTCAATAGTATCCCCTTCCACTGACGATTTGGCGTAAATTAGTAACATGGTGGTGTAAACGGTCGATTGTGTAATCGATCTCGGTTTCGGTATTATAGATGCTCAGACTAAACCGGACCGCACTTTCAATTTCCTGTGTTCTTAAGCCTAATGCAGTTAAAACATGACTCTGTTCTTTTTTATTGGAACTACAGGCCGAACGGGTTGAAATATAGATACCGTCTTCCTCTAAACCGTGGAGCAGTACTTCACCGGGAATCCCGAGAAAAGCTACATTGAGAATATTGGGAACAGCTTCAGGGACAGCCGGAGAAATAATTTTTACATTTTCAATTTTTTTGGTGATTCCAATTAATAATCGGGTCCTTAAATGTTCGATATACTTTATTTTTTGCGTTAGATTGTTACTACTGAATTCTTCCGCTGCTGCTGCCATCCCGGCGATAGCCGGTAAATTTTCTGTTCCGGGACGCAGTTTAAACTCCTGACTACCACCGTAAAAGAGAGGACCAAGTTTGGTACCTTTTCTGATATACAATCCGCCGATACCTTTGGGCCCATGAAATTTATGAGCACTGATCGATAGTAGATCAACATTGGTTTTCGAGAGATCAATCTTTAATTTTCCAAAAGCCTGGACTGCATCGGAATGAAAGATTGGCTTATAAGGTAAGGAGGCGATCATTTTACTGATTTCGGCGATTGGCTGGACTGTGCCAATTTCATTATTTACCATCATGATACTGATCAAAGCGGGTTTTTTAAGCAGGCATTGTTGGAGATGGTTTAAGTCAACAATCCCTTTTTGAGTTACCCTTAAATAAGTGACTGGATAACCTTCTCTTTCAAGTTCCTTAAAGATGTTTAGCGTTGACGGATGTTCAATTTCTGTTGTGATCAGGTAGTTTGAATGCTTCGGTAATTGTTTGATGCTGCCAAGAATCGCTAAATTATTGGCTTCAGTCCCGCCAGAAGTAAAAACAAATTCGTCTTCAGCAACACCTAAGGCGTTGGTGATTTGGGACCTTGATTTTTTTAACAGTTTCTCCGCTAATAAACCTTGGCGATGTAACGATGAAGGGTTACCATAAATTTCGGTTAGGGCGCGGTTGATTGCTTGGACCGCAGCTTGACTAGGTTTAGTAGTAGCACTGTTATCAAGGTAAACTTCCATATTGACTCCTTCATTCCGAATTATTAAATACCGAAACTGCTCTATCTAAAATTCCCATTAACTTTGCAATACATACCCCAAAATTAGTGATAGGGACCGACTGGGCTTCAGCTTTCATGATACGACTCATGAAACCTTGACGGTTAAACATACAAGCACCGCAATGAATAACTAATTTATATTCATTTATATCGGACGGAAAGTCATTTCCATTAACATAATTGATCTGCAGATTATGTCCGGTATATTGCTTAAGCCAACGTGGCAATTTTTCACGGGCAATATCATCTTTGCCAATATGATGCGAGCATGCTTCAGCAATTAAGACTTTATCATTGCCAGATAATTGGTCAAGAGCAGCTGCTCCTCTTACTAAAATGTCCAGATCACCTTTATGCCGTGCAAATAAGATCGAAAATGAAGTGAGTGCCACGGAAGGCGGGACAATCTTGGCTACTTGTTTAAAAGCTTGAGAATCAGTGATTACTAACTTTGGTTTCGGTATTTGCAACAAGACCGATTCTAATTCGGTTTCTTTGACCGTTACAGCGATTGCGTTACAATCAAGGACTTCACGAAGCACCTGAACCTGTGGCAAGATCAAACGACCCTTAGGAGCTTCATAGTCAATCGGAACTACCAGCACAACATAATCATTAGGGTTGATTAAATCTTTAATTATTGAGGTTGTTTCAAATTTTTCCGGTGCGTTTTTGATAATTGCATCCTTTAAAGTATCGATGCCTTTATTGGTTAATGCCGATACGGTAATTTGTTGTAAATCAGCCGGAATAGTTGATCTAATGGCATTTAATTGGTCAGCAGAATACTGGTCAATTTTATTTAATATTACTATTATTGGAGTCTTTTTGTCAATAAAGCGAAGATACAGTTCATTTTCTTCTTCACCCCAACTATTACCTGATAAGACTATTAAAGCCAGATCGGTTTTGTCGATGATATCAATTGTCTTTTTAATCCGTAGTTCGCCCAGATCTCCTTGGTCATCGATCCCGGCGGTATCGATGATCACTACCGGACCAAAAGGGATCAATTCCATTGTTTTGTAAACGGGATCGGTAGTTGTTCCTGGCTGGTCTGAAGTAATCGCCGTATTTTGACCCACAATACTGTTGAGTAAAGTGGATTTTCCGGCATTACGCCGTCCAAAGATTCCGATGTGCAGTCGGTTGCTGATCGGAGTAGTTTGCATCAAAGGTCACCTTCCTTTAATAATAAAGATCGCGTTCTCCGGCTTTAATCCGTTCCAATTTGGAATGAAGTTCCTGTTGGAGATGTTGATCGGTTATTGAATTAATGGAGTTTTCAATTTGTTGTGCGCCAATAATCCTGGTTTCTGGCGATGCGTAATCTTCTAAGAATTCCTGAAAGGTTAAAATTGCATTGGGAGTACATACTTTTCCAATCGTCCCTGATTTGGCAAGCTCCATAAAGCGGTCGCCGGTGCGTCCTTGCCGGTAGCAAGCAGTGCAAAAACTGGGAAGATAACCATCCTGACAGAGTTCGTTGAGGATTGTATCCGGAGCCCGGTGATCACCGACTTCAAACTGATTGGTAGGTTGCGAATCTTTCTGGAATTCTTTCGAATAGCCGCCAACACCGGTACAAGAACCGGCTGAAATTTGAGAGACGCCCAGGTTGATAATTTCACGACGGAAATCAGCATTTTCCCTGGTTGATAAGATAATCCCGGTGTATGGCAGTGCTAAGCGAATCAGTGCAACAATCTTTTTAAAGTCAGCGTCTGAAACTAAATATGGGAAATTGTTAAGCTGAACTCCTGATGCTTGGCGCAATCGTGGAACCGAGACCGTATGGGGTCCGACCCCAAAATTAGCTTCCAGGTGTTGAGAGTGAAGCAGCAGTGCAATTAATTCATAGCGAAAATCGTAAAGTCCAAAGAGGACTCCGGCACCAACATCATCAATTCCTGCTGCCATTGCCCGGTCAAAAGCGTTTAAGTGCCATAAGTAATTGTGTTTAGGCCCGCTAGGGTGGTATTTTTCATAAGAAGCACGGTGATAGGTTTCCTGGAAGAGGATATAAGTTCCAATTCCGGCTTCCTTAAGTTTTTGATAGTCGTCTACGGTTGTAGCGGCAATGTTAACATTGATCCGGCGGATATTGCCCCGTTTATATCTGGTTTGGTAAATTGTTTTAATTGATTCTAAAACATAATCTAACGGGCAATTTTCGGGATCCTCTCCGGTCTCAACAGCAATCCGTTTATGTCCCAGGTCTTCTAATGCTTCTACTTCCTTAATGATCTCCGCTTGTGTCAACCGGCGGCGATGGATACCACTTTTAGCGTGATAACCACAATAAACACAACTGTTGATACAATAATTTGATAAATAGAGTGGCGCAAAAATTACAATCCGATTGCCATAGATCTTTGATTTTACTTCACTGGCAAGCTTGAAAATCTGTTCCCAAATTTCAGGATCGGTGATATTCAACAGACAAGCGACTTCGATTGGTTCAAGTCCGTCAGCGCGGGCTGCTTTCTCAAGAATCCGGGGTAATCTGTCAGACAGCTTTTGACCATCTTCGAGAATATTCCAAACGGTATTGTCATTTATGAATAGATGTTTAATATCATGCATGGTTTTGCCTCCTTAGCCATTTTTGGTTATGTCCGAAGTCAGTGGCAACGGTACGCCCCAGTTGGTAAATCTTCGTCGTGATACAACCATGACAGTGGGTTGCTGACTCATTAGTACAGATTTTATTGGGGTATAGCTCATAGTCGCTACGGTATTTAACCGGGGTCAGATTTGGCATAACCACATTTGCGCCTGCCTGGAGTGCTAATTCCCGGCCTTGTGGGTGAATACTGCCTAAGGCAGTAGTAGCAGGGATCAGCGCTTCCGGAAGTGTTAGTCGCGCTAAAGCAACCATCAACAGTGTTAATGCTAAATCCCCTTGGCTATTAACGCCCAAGGGCGTTTTGGGATGGGGAATGAAGGGTCCGATACCGACCATATCCGCATCAAGCTCCTTTAATAACTCCAAATCACTGATTAAATCTTCCGGAGTTTGTTGGGGTAATCCGACCATGAATCCCGAGCCAACCTGATAACCGATCTCCTTCAAAATTTTTAATAGTTGAATCCGGTGTTCCAGACTCTGTCCGGGATGGAGTTTTTGATAGAGGACCGGGTTGGCAGTCTCGTGACGCATTAAATATCTTCGGGCACCGGCTTGGTACCAGAGTTCATAATCGTTAGGATGGCGTTCACCGAGACTTAAAGTGACAACCAGACCAAGTGCGGTAATTTCCTCGATTGCTTCTGCAAGCATCTTGGCAGAATAGAACGGATCTTCCCCTGATTGCAGGACAATAGTCTTAAAACCGAGTCCGGCTCCTGTTTGAGCAGTTGCGACAATTTCCGCAACGGTCATTCGGTAACGGGTTAAACTGCTATTATCTCTGCGAATTCCACAGTACAAGCAATTATTCCGACAGTAGTTGGAGATCTCGATTAATCCCCGGAGATGGACATCGTTACCGACCATCATTAACCGCACCTGATTGGCGAGGTTTAAAACGGCTTTAGCTTCTGGAGAGGCTGGATTTTTAATGATCTCAATTAGTTGGGTCCGATCTTCCAAAACCGAGTTGATGGTTGTTGTTAAATCATTATGGAGTGGATTGAACATAACATCACCAGCCTTTTATCGTTTTGCGATCGCCACTTTGGCGCTGACACCAGGAAGACTTCCTAATTTACCGGTCAACGTATTGATTTCATTTTCAGTCGCATCAATTACCAAGGATAAGACAGATATATTCCTTTCCCGGTAAGGGATTCCCATTCGGCCAATGATGATGTCGCCAAAATCGCTGATCAAATTATTGAGGCGGGTCTGAACCTCTTTGGGATTATCAATAACAATCGCAATAATTCCAATCTTTCGTTCTGAATTCATATCAATCAACTCCTTTGTTAAAATAAAAATCCCATCCTGAATTGAGGATGGGAAAATAGACTAGCTGGCAAAGAATAGTTGCTGCTCTTTCAATGTTCCTTCACCTCAGGCTGCTGCCTTCATTTCAGGAATTGGTTATTTGGTTTGGTGACACTCATTTTCAAGGAGCTCTCCTCAAAAACAAGTGGATCTGTTAGTTCAATAATATACGCTGGGACAATTAATGTCAATCATTTGTAGCTAAAATTTTGCTTCAAGGCTAAAGTGATATCTTTTAAATGTTGATATTACTAAATAATAAATTTTGATCATTCTTTAACAATTACTTCAATTCCGTTCCACCAGGTTTCGGCATTACCTTCCGTTTTTATCTTAATAACTGATTTTAGAGTTGGATTATTGTTGAGGAATGTATTAACTGCTCTTTCGACGCGTTCATAATTTAGATCATCAACGATGATAACACTTTTTGGAGCTAAGTGAGGTACTATCATGTTTAAACCTTCGAGCTCATCTTCAAATGAATGTGAGCCATCGTAAAAGTAAACATTTACTTTTAAATTTGGTTCTTTGCTAAATAGATGTCGAATCGCTTCACGATAATCCATATTGTAGTACTCAACGTTTTTCACTTCACTGAACTTATTTAAATTTGCTTTTAATATTTCTTCATTTTTTCCATCGGAATTATATAAGTGAAAGTTATCGACACCAATACATCGTGTGCTTGGATTATATAAAGCAGCACTTAACAGGCTACAACCTCGAAAAATACCAATTTCCAAGTAGATACCGTCTTTGGCATAAGTTCTTACCAAGAGATTTATTAAAAAGCGTACGTTTTCGCAACTCATTCCTTCTACTTGGCGCTCTTTTAAAATATGCATCGACCGATCTTTGGGGTGGAGATCGGTTAGGTAGTTATCCCAGTATTGATTTAATAGCTTAATTACATTTGACATTTTTTCTCCTTAACTTTAAAGATGTGTTTGTCAATGGACCCAGGTCAATTTTCGAATTAAATGTTTTTTAAATAAAAAATAGACTATTTACCATAGTCTATTTTTAACAAATTATGAGTTTAGCTGTTTAATTGTGCTGGAAAATAAGCATTAAATGGAGTATTACTTTAAATTAATTAATTTGCTCCAAGGCTTGGGCAATATCTTCAATAATATCTTCGACATTCTCGATTCCAATTGAGAGCCTGATGAAATCGGGAGTAACTCCGGTAGCCAGTTGCTCTTCCTCGCTCAACTGTTGATGGGTAGTTGAGGCAGGGTGGATTACCAGTGATTTGGCATCGCCGATATTGGCAAGATGCGACAGGAGTTTTACATTATTAATAAATGCAATACCAGCTTCTTTACCACCTTTAATACCAAATCCGATAATCGCTCCGGTTCCGTTTGGCAGATATTTTTGAGCTTTGCTATATTGCGGACTGTCAGGGAGTCCGGGATAATTGACCCAAGATACTTTGGGATGGGATTGTAAGAACTTAGCGACTGCCAAGGCGTTTTCACTATGACGTGGCATCCTTAAATGCAGAGTTTCAAGCCCTTGTAAAAACATAAACGAGTTAAAAGGTGATACTGCAGGGCCAAGATCGCGTAACAGTGTGACACGGGCTTTGATGATATAAGCAATATTTCCTAATGGTTTTAGAGCTTCGACGAAATTGATCCCGTGATAACTTGGATCCGGATCGGCAATTAAGGGGAATTTACCGTTGGTCCAATCAAATTTACCGGAGTCAACAATTACTCCACCGATTGAAGTACCATGACCACCAATGAATTTAGTCGCCGAGTAAACGACAATATCAGCTCCATGCTCAATTGGCCGGACCAGATAAGGGACAGCGGTATTATCGACAATTAGCGGAATACCGTTACGATGAGCAATAGCGGCCACTGCTTCAAAGTCAAGGACGTCCAGTTTCGGATTACCGATTGATTCGGCATAGATTGCCTTGGTCTTAGGGGTGATTGCTTTTTCAAAGTTTTCCGGTTTTGAAGAATCGACAAATTTGACGGTGATGCCTAAGCGGGCCAAGGTATAATGGAATAAATTATAAGTACCGCCATAGAGATTATCCGCTGAAACAATCTCGTCACCTGCCTGGGCGATGTTTAAGATTGACAGTGTTATTGCTGACTGGCCGGAGGCAACCGCTAATGCTCCGACTCCGCCTTCTAAGGCGGCAATTCTTTGTTCAAAGACATCGGTAGTAGGGTTCATTAAGCGGGTATATATGTTACCAAATTCTTTTAAGGCAAATAAATTGGCCGCGTGTTCTGTACTTTTAAACTGATATGAAGTAGTTTGATGAATTGGTACTGCTCTTGATCCGGTTACCGGATCCGGTGTTTGTCCGGCATGAACTGCCAGGGTTTCGGGGCGATAGGGTTTTGACATTGTTAATTCCTCCTCATTTTTATTTAATTTTTCATTTTTATAATAAAAAAACCTCCCAAGGGGCTACTTGTTCCTGCTTATCTTAAAAGCAACTAACTTTGTGGGAATTGACACCATTAATGCTTATGGTTACCAGGGTCTCGTTGGGTCATTCCTCAAGGTTGCTGAAGTATATTTAGTATTATAATAAAGATTGATAATCATTTCGCTCCAGGCGTGGCCTTTATTTTAACAAAACCGACCGGATTAATAGGATATAATTTGAACTAATTATATAATGCGCCAAAACTAATGTCAAGCAATGATTTGTAACTGGGTTGTAAATCTTGACTAATTAAACCCGGTTACTTATAATATTAATCATCTTTTGGAGTAATGTTATCTGGATAAGGAGAATTATCATGCCAATTAAAATCCCTAATAATCTACCCGCAACTGAAATATTGAATAACGAAAACATCTTTGTTATGACAGAAGATCGGGCGATTCACCAGGATATTCGTCCATTACAAATTGTAATCATGAATCTGATGCCAACCAAAATCGTGACTGAAACTCAATTGCTAAGGTTGTTGGGGAATACTCCGATTCAGGTTGAAGTTATTTTACTACATCCGAAATCACATGTTTCGAAAAATACCCCTGAGGATCATTTGCTGGAGTTTTATACTCATTTTGATCAGATTAAGGATAACAAATATGATGGTCTGATTATTACGGGTGCTCCTGTAGAACAAATGCCTTTTGAAGAAGTTGACTATTGGGAAGAATTGAAAGAGCTGATGGATTGGTCTTTACATAATGTCTATTCGACATTTCATATCTGTTGGGGAGCCCAGGCAGGTCTGTACCACCATTATGGAATACCAAAAGTGGACTTACCACAAAAGATGTTTGGGGTTTTCTCACACCACCGTTCTAAGCAACATGTCAAACTATTGCGGGGGTTTGACGATGAGTTTTTAGCGCCCCATTCACGCCATACCGGGATTAACCGGAGTGATATTGAAAGCAATCCTAACCTGGAGATTTTAGCGGAGTCCGATGAAGCCGGTGCCTATATCATTGCATCCAAAGATGGACGGCAGATCTTTGTTACCGGTCATTCCGAGTATGATCCTGATACTTTGAAGACCGAATATACCCGTGACCTTTCCAGAGGGTTACCGATTGATCCTCCTAAAAACTATTTTCCGGATAACGATCCTGAAAAGCCACCCATTATAAAATGGAGAGCCCATTCTAATTTATTGTTTTCAAATTGGTTGAATTACTATGTATATCAAGAAACACCATATGATTTAAAGGAATTGAAGTAAGTAAACAATCATTTATGGCTGAATTGTTCAAAAAATCACCGAGATTCACCAAGGATCGCAGGTGATTTTTTATTTTTAAAAATTTTAATAATTTTAAATGTTGACTTTTTGATAAGGCTGGAGTAATATACTAATACATAAGTAAATTGGTAGGAATACATGGAAATATTTTTTTGAAATTAAATCTTACTAAGTTGATGGAAAAACTAATAATTAAAACTTGAAAGGTGGAGGTTTATGATGGTTAAGAAGACGGCTTTATTAATTTTATTGTTGGGAGCAATCCTGATGACCAATCTGATGTTAGCAAATGCTGAACCAAAGACGATTACTTTACTTAATGTTTCTTATGATCCAACCCGCGAATTATATAAAGAATTTAATGTGGCGTTTGCGAAGTATTGGAAACAAAAAACGGGTCAGACAGTTGTTATCCAACAGTCGCATGCTGGTTCGGGAGCACAGGCCCGTGCGGTAATCGATGGTTTGGAAGCTGATGTCGTTACCCTGGCACTGGCTTATGATATTGATGTCTTATATGAACAAGCTAAATTAATCTCTAAAGATTGGCAATCAAAATTACCCAATAATAGTTCCCCTTATACCTCAACAATTGTCTTTTTGGTCCGAAAGGGGAACCCCAAAGGGATTAAAGATTGGGATGATTTAGTCAAACCGGGTGTGAGTGTAATCTCTCCAAACCCCAAAACATCAGGTGGTGCCAGATGGAATTACTTAGCCGCCTGGGGTTATAGTTTGAAGAAGAATAAAGGTAATGCTGAGAAAGCAAAAGATTTTGTAACACGCCTCTTTAAAAATGTTCCGGTTTTAGATTCCGGTGCCAGGGGAGCAACCAACACTTTTGTGCAACGGGGGATTGGTGATGTGTTGCTCGCATGGGAAAACGAAGCATTCTTAGCAATTAATGAGCTTGGTAAAGACAAATTTGAAATTGTGGTGCCGTCATTGAGTATTTTAGCAGAACCGCCGGTAACTGTGGTTACTAAATATGCAACTAAACATCAGACCCAAAAAGTTGCCGAGGCTTATCTGAAATATCTTTATTCGGCAGAAGGCCAGGAGATTGCCGCTAAAAACTATTATCGTCCCCGTTTGAAGGCGGTAGCTGATAAATATAGTTACTTTGCTAAAGTGGAGTTATTCACCATCGACCAACTGTTTGGCGGTTGGCAAAAAGCCCAAAAAGAACATTTTAGCGATGGCGGCACTTTTGATCAAATTTACCGTAGATGATGCAGATGAAACAGAAGCGACAAAAATCAGAATTTAATCACAGACGGACGATTATTCCGGGGTTTAATATCACGCTTGGCTTTACGGTAATCTATATCAGTTTGATTCTGTTGATACCATTGGCAATGCTATTTTTGAAGGCGGCAACGTTAAGTTGGCAGCAAATTTGGCAAACAGTTGCTGATCCAAGGGTGGTTACTTCGTACCGCCTTAGTATTGTAGCCTCTTTATTGGCGGCTTTGGTTAATGGAATATTTGGGCTCTTGTTAGCCTGGGTACTGACAAGATACCAGTTTCCAGCCCGGAAGCTGATTGATGCAATCATCGATTTACCGTTTGCCATGCCGACAGCGGTTGCCGGAATTACTCTGACAACGCTTTATTCGACTAACGGCTGGTTTGGGAGACTGTTAGAACCATTGGGAATTAAGGTTTCATATACTCCGCTTGGAATAATAGTTGCCTTGACCTTTATCGGACTTCCGTTTGTAGTACGGACGGTCCAGCCGGTATTACAGGACTTTGATCAAGAAGTCGAAGAAGCGGCACTGAGTCTGGGTGCTAATCGGTGGCAGTTGTTTATCAAGGTGATATTGCCAACGCTTTTTCCGAGTTGGTTAACCGGAGTTGCCTTAGCCTTTGCCAGAGGGCTGGGCGAGTATGGGTCAGTGGTCTTTATCTCGGGGAATATGCCTTACAAGACGGAGATCACGCCATTGATTATCGTTACCAAATTAGAACAGTTTGATTATGCCGGAGCGGCGGCGATTGCTACGGTGTTATTATTAGTTTCATTTCTAATATTGCTTACGATCAACCTTTTGCAGTGGTGGAACGGGAAGAAGATCGAAAACAATATTGTTTAAGTAGGAATTGAAAAAGAAGTCAGTGGTTGTCGAAGGAGGGAGACCAACTTGATTGAGAACCATAAGGAGCGGGAAAATATTCGAACCAGTGAATCAGCCTGGGTGCGTGGTCTCTTAATTTTCTTAGCCTTGTTATTTGTAGGTGTCTTTTTGATTGTCCCGTTAATTGCGATCTTCAGTCAGGCGTTGGAAAAGGGATGGGGACTGTATTGGCAATCGTTAAACGAACCAGATACGCTTGCGGCAATTAAGCTGACATTGTTGACTGCGGCGATTGCAGTACCGTTAAATTTAATCTTTGGGATAGCAGCTGCCTGGGCAGTTACCAAATTTGATTTTGTGGGCAAGAATGTTCTGCTGTCATTGCTCGATCTGCCGTTTGCAATCTCGCCAGTAATTTCCGGGTTACTCTACATTTTATTGTTTGGGAGTCGTGGCTGGTTGGAACCAGTGCTTTCGGCTTTAAATATCAAGATCATCTTTGCTACACCGGGGATTGTCTTGGTGACGATTTTAGTAACATTTCCGTTTATTGCCCGGGAGTTGATCCCGCTAATGCAAGCGCAGGGGATTGAAGAGGAAGAAGCTGCTTTGGTTTTAGGTGCCAATGGCTGGCAGACTTTCTTCAAGGTTACCCTTCCAAATATTAAATGGGGGTTACTCTATGGTGTTATCCTCTGTAATGCCCGGGCGATGGGTGACTTTGGAGCGGTTTCAGTTGTTTCAGGCCGTATTCGGGGTTTGACCAATACCATTCCGTTACAAGTTGAGATTCTATATAACGAATATAACTTTACAGCAGCGTTTGCGGTGGCTTCATTGCTGGCGCTGTTAGGAATAGTGACTTTAGTTGTGAAATCGATCGTTGAGTATAAACAGAATAACCCGCAACCAGCGGTGCGTGAGGTTGTCAGTCGAGGGGTGCAAGATGAGTATAGTTGTTAAGGATGTCAGTAAAAGATTTGGTAGTTTTCAAGCTTTAAATTCAATCAATTTGGAGATTCCTACCGGGGAGCTGGTAGCATTATTAGGACCTTCCGGTTCAGGAAAGACCACTTTGTTACGGATTATTGCCGGATTGGAGAATGCCAGTAGTGGCAGTATTTACTTTCAAGGTGAAGATGCTACCGAAAAAAAGATTCAAGAACGTCAGGTGGGATTTGTGTTTCAGCATTATGCGCTGTTCCGGCATATGACTGTTTTTGACAATGTTGCCTTTGGGTTGCGGGTTAAACCGGCGAAATTGCGGCCATCAGAGGCTGAAATCAAAGAGAAAGTAAATCAGTTATTGAAGTTGGTCCAGATGGATTGGCTTGGTAACAGATATCCGTCGCAACTTTCCGGAGGGCAGAGGCAGCGGATTGCTCTGGCCAGGGCTTTGGCAGTTGAACCAAAGATCTTGCTGTTAGATGAACCGTTTGGCGCCCTGGATGCCAAAGTACGCAAGGAATTACGGCGGTGGATCAGGCAACTGCATGATGCCATTCATCTCACCAGTATTTTTGTAACTCACGATCAGGAAGAGGCCTTGGAAGTTGCTGACCGGATTGTAGTCATGAATGAGGGTAAGATTGAACAAGTGGGCACTCCGGAAGAGGTTTATGATAACCCAGCCAGTCCTTTTGTTTATCAATTTTTGGGGAATGTCAATCTGTTTCGGGGCCGTTTGGACAGTGGCCGTATCAGAATTGGAACACATGAATTTGCAACACCGAATTTAGAAGGCTTACAAGAGCAGTCAGCGATTGCTTATGTCCGTCCTTATGAGTTAGCAATTGAAAGAAATAGCAGTGAAACGAAGAGTATTAAAGCAATTGTTTCTTACATCCGCGCGATCGGACCGGTTGTCAGATTAGAGCTAAACCGTAAGGACAACGGCGAGTTGATTGAGGCGGAGATCAGTAAAGAACGTTTTAATGAGTTGAAGCTGGCCAGTGGCGATGAAGTCTATGTCGGGCTCAATAATCTCAAAGTTTTTGTTGAAGATTACGTAATTTAAATATTAAATTCTGAAAAAGGATGCGATAGTGATGCAACTGAAGATTAATGGCAAAGAAGAGGAAGTCCAACTGAAGGTCGGTAACATTACCGAGTTGTTAGCAGTTAAAAATGTGGAGATGCCGGAGATGGTCTCTGTAGAGTTGAATGGTGAGATTTTAGAGCGTGCTGCTTATGAAACAACGCTTGTTAAGGATAATGATCAAATTGAATTTTTATACTTTATGGGCGGAGGCTGTGTTGCTTGGTGTAATGCTTAATATGGAGTAATTGGAGAATTAAGATGTCCACAAAATTTGAATTTGAAACCAGATCAATACATAGCGGTTTGGAACGGGATGAACTTTATGGTGCTACCAGTTTGCCAATCTATGAAACAGCAGCGTTCGCCTATCAACGGGCAGAAGATCTGGAAGCTGTTTTTGCGGGGCGAAAACCCGGTTATATCTACTCACGGATCAACAATCCAACGGTGGCTGCGTTCGAAAGACGGATTAACAGCTTGGAAGAAGGCTTGGGAGCAATTGCTACTGCTTCAGGGATGGCAGCGATTGCTACAACGGTGGGGACCTTGACCCAATCAGGGGATGAAATTATTGCAAGTAAAAGTCTGTTTGGCGGAACATTGCAATTTTTTAACGAAGTGTTGGCCAGTAACGGGATTAAGACCGTTTATGTTGATCCTACTGATATTGAGGCGTACCGGAGGGCATTTTCGTCCAAAACCAGGCTGGTTTTTGTTGAGACGATTGGTAATCCCAAATTAGATATCCCTGATCTGCGCGCCATTGCCCGACTGGCTAACGAAAATAACGTGCCCTTGGTAGTTGACAGTACTTTAACTACTCCATATCTGCTTGAGGCTAAAAAATTCGGAGTCAATATTGTGATTCATTCTACTTCGAAATATATTGCCGGCAGTGGTCAGGCAATCGGAGGTATCTTGGTCGACCTGGGTAATTTTAATTGGCGCAACAGTAAATCCGAGCTCCTGGTCGCAATGACACGTCAGGCCGGGGAATTTGCTTTTTTAGCGCGGGCCAGAAAACAGATCCTCCAAAATACCGGAAGTTGTTTGGCGCCATTTAACGCATTTCTGCAGAATTTAGGGTTAGAAACGTTAGCGTTACGAATGAAACAGCATTGTGAGAATGCGTTGCGATTAGCTGAGTTTCTGAAGACTCAAGATCTTGTCGGGGTCAATTATCCGGGATTACCGGAGCATGCGCAATATCAATTAGCAAAGGAGCAGTATCGGGGATTTGGTGCAATGATCACCATCAGACTCGGTAGCAAAGAACGTTGTTTCGAAGTTATTAATCGCTTCCAGATGGTTAAGCAATTAGCAAACGTCGGAGATGCCAAGACATTGGTTATTCATCCGGCTTCAACTATTTTTCATACGTATTCCGAAGCCGAACAGGAAACTGCCGGTGTTTATCCGGATCTGATCCGGATCTCAGTCGGAATCGAAAACATTAAGGATATTATCGATGACTTTGAGCAAGCATTGACAGGGAGATGATAGAATGGGTTTAACCGAGAGTCAGATTGAACGATATAGTCGTCATATCATTTTAAAAGATGTTGGCGGGGTTGGTCAGGAAAAGCTCCTCCAATCAAAGGTATTGATCATCGGGGCCGGAGGACTGGGCGCTCCGGCGGCATTGTATTTAGCGGCTGCCGGTGTTGGGACGTTAGGGCTGGTTGATGGGGATGCTGTCGATCTTTCTAATTTGCAACGGCAGATCATTCACTTTACGGCCGATGTTAATCGTGCCAAGGTCGAGTCAGCACGGGAGAAGCTGGAGGCGCTTAATCCGGATGTAACGGTTAAGACTTACAAGACCAGGGTCTTTGCTGACAATATTGCTGAAATTATTGCGGAATATGATTTTATCATTGACGGAACTGATAATTTTCCTGCAAAATTTTTAATCAATGATGCCTGTGTTTTCGCACAGAAACCATTTTCGCACGGCGGGATTCTCCGTTTTAACGGTCAAACGATGACCTATCTTCCAGGTCACACTTGTTACCGGTGTGTTTTTAATTCGCCACCTCCAAAAGGGGTCGTACCTACTTGCAGTGAAGCCGGAATCTTGGGAGCAGTTGCCGGGATGTTAGGAACGATTCAGGCAGCTGAAGCCTTAAGGTATCTTTTGGGTAAAGGTAAATTATTGACGGATCGCCTGTTAACATTTAATGCATTTGATATGGAATTCCGGACCGTTAATTTGAGAAGAAATCCAAAGTGTCCGATCTGTGGCGAAAACCCTACAATTACAGAGCTGGTCGATTATGAACAGCCGGTATGCGAACTGAAGTTCAATAAATAGATACGGAGTTGTCGCGATGTTACAAATACCAATCTCGGTAAAAGAGCAAATTATTGATCAGGCTTTACGGGAGTTGCCAAATGAAGCCTGTGGCTATTTGGCCGGTAGCGGTGAAACGGTGACTGCAATGATCCCTATGACTAATGCTGATCAGAGTCCGGAGCATTTTTCCTTTATCCCTGCGGAACAGTTTAAGGCGGTTAAAGAGGCTCGGGCCAAAGGTCTTGATCTGATTGCGGTCTATCACAGTCATCCCCAATCTCCGGCCCGTTTGTCAGCTGAAGATTTACGGCTGGCAAATGATCCGAAAATGATTTATCTGGTTGTTTCATTAATGGAGAGTGAACCAATTTTAAAAGCCTTCAGGGTTGTTTCGAAAGTCAGTACTGAAGTGTTAATCCAGTATACAGGAAGTGATGATTAATTGAGTACTCCGGAATTTGATTTAGTTGCTTTAAAGAAGGTCGGTATGATTCAACAGAAGCAGTCCGAATATTTTGCATTACGACTCCATGCAATTGGCGGTGATTTTACTGCGGAGCAGTTACATCGGGTTGCTGAAGTTGCTGCCAAATATGGAAGAGGTGAGCTGCATCTGTCTACCAGGCAAGGAATTGAGATTCATTTCGTGCATTATTCAAGGTTAGAAGAAGCCAGGCAAGAGCTCGAAGCTGCCGGAATAGCAATGGGAGCTTGCGGTCCGCGAATCAGAATTGTGGTTGCCTGTCCCGGAGCGGCTACTTGCCGTTGGGGAATCATCGATACTAAAGAAGTTGCCAAGGAGCTTGACGCTAAATATTTTAGACAGGATACTCCTCATAAATTTAAAATGGGAGTAACAGGATGTCCGCATAACTGTGCCAAGGCAACCGAGAATGATCTCGGAGTGATGGGTGGGATTTTACCTGCTTGGCAAAGTGAGAGTTGTATTCATTGTGATTTATGTGTCAACAGTTGCCCGACTGGAGCGATTTATAAAGAAAATAATGAGTATCGTCTTGATGAGTCGAAATGTATTTATTGCAGTATCTGTACCTCAAATTGTCCGGTGGATTCCTGGGTTGCTGCCAAGAAAGGATATTTATTGTGGATTGGTGGAACTATGGGGAAAATCCCCCGGTTGGGGACTAAATTGGGCAATTTAATTGAAACCAAAGAACGGTTATATGAATTAATTGAACGGGTTATTGCTTATTATCGTAAAAATGGTCGCAAGCGCGAACGCTTTGGTCATATGATTGACCGAATCGGAGAGCAACAGGTGAAGGAGGAGTTATTAAATGAGTGATGCAGTTAAAAAACGGCTTGACCTTCATGGTGTAGTGTGTCCCCTGAATTTTGTCAAAACCAAATTAGCTTTAGAAGAATTAAATGTTGGGGAACGTTTGGAAGTGATCTTAGACGAGGGGGATGCTATGTTAAATGTTCCCCGGAGTCTTAAAGAAGAGGGTCATAAAATAATTAAGGTAACTCCAAATGGTGAAGTTTATCAGCTTATTGTCGAAAAGGGCGTTTAAATTGGTTGGAGTGGAGGATGTATGATGGTACCTGATATTGCTCAATTAAAGGAAAAATATAGCGCTTTGCCGATCGATGCATTATTACGCGAGTTTCTTGAAAGATATAATGAACGGATTGCCTTGGCGTCAAGCCTTGGGGCGGAAGATCAGGTCTTAACCGATCTGGTGCTGAAGCTCAAACCAACAGCCAGGATCTTCATCCTTGATACCGGCAGACTGCCCCAAGAGACCTATCTGACGATGGAAGCGACAATGGAGAAATACCAGTTTAAATATGAAGTTTATTGTCCTAATAACAGTCAGCTGGAACAATTACAACGGGAATACGGTCCGAATTTATTCTATAAAAGCATTGAGCACCGTAAGTTGTGTTGCCAGGTTAGGAAGCTCGAACCATTACAACGGGTTTTAAAGACGGTGGATGTTTGGATTACCGGACTGAGAAGAGAGCAGGCGGTCACCCGTACCGATATTGAAATTATTGAGTGGGATGAGACCAATCAGTTATTAAAACTCAATCCGTTAGCAGATTGGACTACCGAACAGGTATGGCAGTATATCAAAGCAAATCAGGTCCCCTATAATAAGCTGCATGATTTGAATTATCCGAGTATCGGATGCGCACCGTGTACGAGAGCGATCCAGTCAGGTGAGCATGAACGGGCCGGCCGTTGGTGGTGGGAGGCTCCGGAACATAAAGAATGTGGCTTGCATAGGCGGAGAACAGCGGAGACCAGAAAAGAGGTAATTTGAGATGAACCAACTAGAGAAGTTAGAGAGCCAAAGTATCTATATTCTTCGAGAAGCTTACCGGGAATTTAAAAATCTCTGTATGTTATGGTCAATTGGTAAAGACAGCACGGTTCTGTTATGGTTAGCGCGAAAAGCCTTCTTTGGGCATGTGCCATTTCCCTTAGTACATATTGATACGGCCTATAAGATTCCGGAGATGATTGCCTACCGGGATCAGTTGGCCAGGGAATGGAATTTGAAGATGATTTACGGTCAGAATGTTACCGCTTTATCCAAAAAACAAACTTTTCCGGATGGGAAAACTGATCGGATCAATTGTTGCCGGCAACTGAAAAGTGAGGCTTTAAAGCATACTTTATCAGGGGAATGGACCCGGTTTCGTCTTGATCATTCTCAAGGAAAGTACCTTCCTGAAGAATCCGGGGAACCTTATACTGGAGTTATTGTTGGTGTCCGGGCTGATGAAGAGGGGAGCCGCTCCAAAGAGCGGTATTTTTCGCCCCGGGATCAACAGAGTGAATGGGATATTGGCGATCAGCCTCCGGAGTTTTGGAACCAGTATAAGACGGATTTTGCCCCGGGGACGCATATCAGGATCCATCCGTTGTTAGATTGGACGGAGTTAAATATCTGGGAGTATATCCTGAAAGAGAATATCCCAATCATCTCCCTTTATTTCGATCGCGGTGACGGGACCCGATACCGTTCCTTGGGTTGTGCACCATGTACCAAACCAATCGAATCTACCGCCAAAAATGTCGCTGAAATAATTGAAGAATTACGGAGTGGCAAGTTAGCTAACGTGGCAGAACGTTCCGGCCGGGAACAGGATAAAGAGGATGGCGGAACTTTAGAGACTTTAAGACGGGATGGTTATATGTGATGGATAACAAACAGGAACAGATGAGTATTGTAATTGTCGGCCATGTCGATCATGGAAAAAGTACCGTTATCGGGCGTTTGTTGGCTGATACCAATTCATTACCTGAGGGTAAGTTGGAACAGGTACGGCGTAATTGTGAACGGAATGCAAAGCCATTTGAATATGCATTTTTATTGGATGCTTTGAAAGATGAGCAATCTCAAGGAATTACCATTGATACGGCGCGTTGTTTCTTCAAAACAGCCAAGCGGCATTACATTATTATTGATGCTCCGGGACATATTGAGTTTTTGAAGAATATGATCACCGGTGCGTCACGGGCGGAAGCGGCGCTCTTGGTGATCGATGCCAAAGAGGGGGTTCAGGAGAACTCACGGCGGCACGGGTTTATGTTATCGTTATTAGGAATCGAGAAAGTAGTTATCTTAATCAATAAGATGGATTTGGTGAATTATAGTCACGAACATTTTGAGAAGGTAAAAGCGGAGTATAGTTCATTCCTGGAGCAGATTAAAGTCAAGCCACTGGCGTTTGTCCCAATCTCGGCCCGCGAAGGTGATAACTTAGTTTCATCATCAGCCCAAATGCCTTGGTACCAGGGTTTAGATGTCTTATCGCTAATCGATGGGTTGGAAAAAGAGAAAGACCGGCACGAACAGCCGTTTCGAATGCCGGTTCAGGATATTTACAAGTTCACCGAAGATAATGATGACCGGCGGATCGTTGCCGGTACGGTTGAAACCGGTAGTATCAGTGTAGGCGATCCGGTAGTATTTCTTCCTTCTTTTAAAAAATCGGTTATCAAGAGTATTGAAGGATTTAATGAACCTGTTAAGTCTAGTGTGGGTGCGGGTTATGCGACTGGGTTCACTTTGGAGACCCAGATCTACATTAAACCCGGTGAGATAATGTGTCGTGATGACCAGCCGTTACCAGCGGTTAACAGTACGTTCCGGGCTAATCTGTTTTGGCTGGGGCGGCATCCGATGATCGTTGGCAAAAAGTATAAGATGAAAATGACGACCCAACGGGCTACAGTCTACCTGAAAAAGATCGGCCATGTCTTAGATGCGGCTGAATTGACTTATGACAGTCAGAAGTCAATCATTGAACGACATGATGTTGCCGAATGTATTTTACAAACCGTTAAACCAATTGCTTATGATCTGTCGCGGGACATTGCGGCAACCGGACGGTTTGTAATAATTGATAATTATGAGATTGTTGGTGGCGGTATTATCACGGAAAGTTTAAATGATGATAATTTCATCAATGAACACGTTACTTTACGGGAAATAGCCTGGGAAAAAAGTGATATTACTCCAGAGTTAAGAGCGGCACGATTTAGGCAACGTCCGAAGTTTGTTGTCCTTTCAGGTGCGAATGAGGAACTAGGCACAAAATTGGCAAAAGCGCTGGAGGAAAGGTTGTTTCAAAACGGTTATAATGTTTACTATCTGTCAATTCAGAATTTATTAAGTGGTTTAGATTCAGAATATCAAGTTTCGGATGATCGGGAAGAAAATATTCGGCATTTGGGTGAATTAGCGCGCTTATTTACTGATGCGGGTCTGATCTTTTTAACGAATATTTCGGGATTGGACCAATATGAAATTGATATCTTAAAAAGTTTGAATCAGCCAAATGAGATTTTAGTGGTTGATTTAGATTCCCAATTTGAGTTGAATGACGTTCTAAACAATGAAACGGACCAGATCAACCTTTTCCTGGAACAGATTCAAAAACTACTGCATGATCAGGAAATTTTATTGGACTATTACATTTAATAACAATGTCATTTATGATACACTATTGCTTAGTAAATTTCGGATTTGAACGAAGTTATTTGGAGACAATGGAGAAACAATGTCAGAATTTTTGCCAATCATGTTAAAAACGACAGCGATGAATTGCCTGGTAGTTGGCGGGGGCAAGGTTGCTCAGAAAAAAGTACTGGTTTTATTGCGTTTTGGGGTAAGAGTTACTGTTGTTGCTGACCAATTGGTTTCAGGCCTGGAGCGATTAGTCAAACAAGAGCTAATCAGTTATCTTCCCAGAAAGTTTACTCCAATTGATCTTCTTTTTAAAAAGATGGTGATTGCGGCGACCAATGACCGTAAAGTTAATCAGCGGGTGATCTGGTGGGCGCAACGATTAAATCTCTTTTATAATACAGTGGATGACGTTGAAGGTTCCAATTTTATCTTTCCGGCGATTTACCGTTCCGGCCTTTTGACAGTCGGGATCTCGACGCAAGGGGCTTATCCGGCGTTAGCGAAGCAGATTAAACGGCAGTTTGCTTTAAATTACGGTAATGATTATCGTTTCTATTTAAGCAAATTAAGCAGTTTTCGCGATTATATAAAATCAAATGTGTCCGATTCGCACCACCGGCGTTTGTTATTAAGAAAATTATTGAAAATAGATATCGAGCTTTTAATGGCTTGGGATGAAGCTGAGCTAAGGGAGTGGCTTAACCATGAAAGTTCCTGAATTACAGGTTGTTGGTTTGGATTATACTTGCGCCGATCCGGAGCTGCGAGCGCGAACTCACCTTACCACAAAAAAGGTTGAGGAGATTTACCAGCAATATTTGGGTAACGATGACTTTATTATTCTTTCGACTTGTAACCGGACGGAGTTGTATTATACTTCTACAGTTAATATTGAAGCTGTCTTACCGGAGATATTTGGTGGCAGTCTGCCGGAGGATGCCTATCATTATCAGGGAGCTGAAGCGCTGTTGCACCTCCTCGAACTTGCTGTGGGCCTGCGATCGATGATTATCGGTGAAACAGAGATTCTCGGTCAGATTAAAAGCGCTTGGCAGCTGCGTAGGAATAACGAAGCTACCCCAAGTACCATCTGTAATCTTTTTCGAACCATAGTTTCTCAGGCGCGTCACATTCGCGCGAAAACGAAGATCGGCGGTTATAGCGCTTCGTTATATACTTTAGTGATCCGTGAGCTAAAACGGGAGTTAAAAGAGTTTAAAGACGGTCCGGTTTTAATTTTAGGGAATGGTTTAATTGCTCAGAAGATGGCGCAAGCTTTTTTGAATCATCACGTGGCAACGACAATTTTAACCCGTACGCAGAAAGCAGACTCAACGTTTAGACCACAACCGATGTTGCCTGGAGTAAGAACTGTTTTGGGTTATCAACATCTGAATGAGTTACTGGCTTCACATTCGGTAATCGTTACCGCAACCACAGCGCCACACTATTTAGTGAAGTGGGAAAACGCAGAGTTGTTAAGAGGAAAGGTACTGATCGACCTCTCCTTTCCCCGCAATATTGACCCGCAGCTGCGTCTGGCCTGTGATCACTTCTGGGATTTAGATCATTTCGGTGCGATTGCTGCTGTTAATACTGGTTGTAAGAATGAAGCGGTTGCACTGGCTAAAACACTTTGTATTGAAGCACTGGGACGAATGCAGCAAAAGTCAACCATTTTGATTGAGGATCAAAATAAACAAGTATTGGTGGGATAAGCTTCATCGTTTTGTCGAGGAAGCTTATTTTTGGGGTAAGATGATGCGTGATAAGTTACGAATCGGGACCAGGGGAAGTAAGCTGGCGCTCTGGCAGGCAGAGCGAGTTCAGGAAGCTTTACTTACAGCATTTTCCGAACTGCAGTTTGAAATAAAAATCATCAAAACGCTCGGGGATCGCTTACCCGAGTTAAATTTATTGGATAATCAGGGTAAAGGTGTTTTTTGCAGTGAGATTGAAAATGCATTACTGAATCAAGAGATTGATCTTGCAGTTCATAGCATTAAAGACTTACCCGGCAAGTTGCCTCCGGGGTTGGTTTTAGGAGGCTTTTTAAAACGGGAAGACCCCCGTGAAGTTTTAATCACCAGAGAAGGTGTTACCTTCGGTCAGCTTCCGGCGGGAGCGCGCTTTGGAACAAGCAGTATCCGGCGGTTGGTACAACTAAAACAGATCAGACCGGATTTGGAATATGCTCCGATTCGGGGTAATGTGGAGACGCGGATCCAGAAGGTGCTTGATGGGCAGTATGATGCCACTATTTTAGCGTTAGCAGGGATTCGCCGGTTAAATCTTGAGCATTGTATTACCCAGATTTTCAGTTTGGCTGAGGTCATTCCGGCACCCGGTCAAGGGGTTATTGGTGTCGAGGTCTCTGAAGAGAATACAGCGTTAGTGGCAATGTTAGCGCAGATCACTGATCGCGTTACTGCTTACGAAGTTCGGGCAGAACGGGCTTTTTTGGAACGGATGGGTGGGAATTGTCGCTCGGCTTATGGAGCATATGCAAAATGGGATGACGGTTTGATGGAGATGAGAGGCCTTTTTGGGGAGAATGAAGCGAATCTTGTTGTGAAACAGTTGGTAGCTCCAATATCTAATGTGGGTGAAGCGGTAAAATTGGGTTCGAAATTAGCCACCGAACTCTTAAAATAATTTTCTAAAAAGTCATTAGCGAACGGTTTGAAAGTGGGAATAACGATGTTATCAGGTTATGTTTGTTTGATTGGCGCCGGACCAGGTAATCCGGGATTAATCTCTGAGTTGGGTTTAAAGTACTTGAAGCGGGCTGAGGTTGTCCTGTATGACAACCTGGTTCCGGTACAATTATTGTTAGCGACTCGTCCTGAGTGTGAATTGATTGATGTTGGGAAACAATGTGGTAAACATTCCTGCAGCCAGGAAACGATCAATCAATTGTTGATTGCCAAAGCGCGCGAGGGTAAGTTTGTTGTCCGATTGAAGGGTGGCGATGTTTTTCTATTTGGACGTGGTGGCGAAGAAACAGAAGCTTTAGTGGCTGCGGGGATTCCTTATCTTATTGTGCCGGGAATTTCTTCGGCGCTGAGTGTACCGGCTTATGCCGGAATACCGGTCACCCATCGCCAGGTTGCCCATGGAATGACGATCCGGACGGGGCATCATGCTGATTCCACAGTTAATGAGGGGCAGTATACCCAGGTGATTTTGATGTCGTTGCAGAAAATCAGGGAAGTAACTGTGAAATTAATTGGTGAAGGCTATCCGGATACTACACCGGTGGCGGTAATATCTAAGGGTACTACTGTGAACCAACGGGTTGTTACTGGGACATTAGCAAATATTGAATTGCTGGTGAATCAGAGACAGCTAGCCACCCCGGCTCTAATGGTGGTAGGGGAGGCTGTTGCATTAGAGCAAACACTGGCTTGGTGTAGTAATCTTCCGCTATCAGGGAGACGAATCCTCTGGACGCGGCCGGAACAAATTGACGACCAGCGTTATTTGGATGACTTCGAATTGTTAGGAGCGGAAGTGGTGAAGCTTCCGTTATTTAGTATTCATCCCAATGGACCAGCTTATTTAGAGGAGATGATCGCGGAGATTATTAATTACCATTGGGTGATCCTTACCAGTCGGAATGCGGTTGCTGTTTTCAGTGATGCTTTAATAAGGTCGGGGAGAGATTGGCGTGATCTTGAGTCGGTTAAAATAGCAGTAGTGGGAGAGAGAACGGCGGCAGAACTGCATGCTAGAGGGCGGATCCCCGAGTTGATCGCGAAAGAGGGTAACAGTAAAGGATTATTAACGCAATTAGTTGAAATATTAGAACCGGGAGACAAGATTGCGTTGTGCCAGGCGCAACAGACGTTACCCTATTTGACGGATGGGTTGACAGCGATGCAGATCGATTTTCGCCAATTTGTTCTTTATCAGCAAGATTGCCGTCATTATTCGGAAGGTGTTATTCGGAAAGTTTTTGATCAGTCCTTTGATTGGGTGGTGTTCACAGCTCCTTCGGCGGTAAAAAATTATTTATCATTACATCAAATGTATCAGCTTGTTCCTGCCAAAGATACCAAATATGCTTGTCTGGGAAGGGAGACGGCATCGGTCCTTGAAGCGAACGGCTATCAGGTTGCGCTGATCCCGCAACGGCATTCGGTAGAAGAATTATTACAAGCCATTGCAGAGAGATTGAAACGGGATCGTTGAAATTAAAATAGGCTAGCAATTCATAAAGGTGGGATTAATGTGTCTTTGAATACCAGACTGCGAAGAATCCGTCAAACTCAGTCAATTCGGGAACTGTTTCAGGAGAATGACTGGAATTATAAAGATTTAATTATGCCATTCTTTGTAGTTGAAGGGACGGGCATCAAGGAGACGATCCCCTCATTACCGGGAATTTACCGTTACTCGATCGATTGTTTGTTAAAAGAGTTAGAACAGCCGTTTTATCAGGAAATAGGCGGTATTTTATTATTTGGAGTTCCCAGTGTCAAGGATCTCCAGGGGACGGCTGCCTGGAGTAAGGAGGGGATCATCCAACAGGCTTGCCGCCAGATCAAATCCCAATTTCCTGAATTGGTGATAATTACTGATCTCTGTCTCTGTTCTTATACGACCCATGGCCATTGCGGAATCGTCACTGGTGATGGGAAGGTTGATAATGACCAAACACTGGAGCTCTTAGGCCGGATTGCGTTAGCTCAGGCAGAAGCGGGTTCAGATATAATTGCGCCTTCGGATATGATGGACGGCCGGGTGGCCAAAATCCGGACGGAGTTAGATCAGGGCGGGTTTGCGGACCGCTTGATCCTCTCTTATGCTGCCAAATTTGCTTCGTCTTTTTATGGTCCGTTTCGCGAAGCAGCTGATTCAACACCTCAATTTGGAGATCGCCGTAGTTATCAGCTGCCACCGGCAAACCGTCGCGAAGCGTTGCGGGAGATGGCTGCAGATGTGAATGAAGGTGCCGATATAATCATGGTTAAACCGGGATTACCTTATTTAGATATTTTACGTGAAGCCCGGGATCAATTTAAGCTGCCATTGGCGGTTTATAATGTTAGCGGCGAATATGCGATGGTTAAAGCGGCTGCTATTAATGGCTGGATCAATGAAGAACAGGTTGTTTGCGAAATAATGACCGGGTTTAAACGGGCCGGTGCCGATTTGATCATTACTTACCACGCTAAGGATCTATATAATTGGAGGAATCAGTGATGGCAATTGATTTACTCTGGGAACGCTCGCAAAAAGTGATCCCCGGAGGTGTTAACAGTCCGGTCCGTTCTTTTAAAAATGTGGCGTTGGAACCATTGTTTATTAAAGAGGCTTCAGGGGCTTACCTTGTTGACCATCGTGACAAAAGCTACATTGACTATATTGGTTCTTGGGGTGCCCTAATCTTTGGACATGGTTATCAACCGATTATTGATGCCGTCCAAAGCCAATTGCATCGAGGGACCAGTTATGGATTGGCCACAGCGTTAGAGGTTGAGTTAGCAGAGCTCTTAGTTGCAAAAGTACCATCATTGGAGATGGTCCGACTGGTTAATTCCGGGACGGAAGCCACCATGAGCGCCTTAAGGCTCGCCAGGGGATTTACCGGTCGTAATAAAATTATCAAGTTTTCCGGTTGTTATCACGGTCATAGCAATGAGTTACTTGTAGCTGCCGGATCGGGTGCCGTTACTCATGGAAAACCGGACAGTGCCGGAGTTACCCCGGGAGTAGCTCAAGATACGATTGTTCTTCCGTATAACGATTTAAATCTGGTTGAAGCTATTTTTAACGAATGTGGTACGGAAATCGCAGCAATTATTGTCGAACCGGTCGCTGCCAATATGGGGCTAATCTTACCTCAGGAAGGCTTCTTGGAAGGTTTGAGAAGAATCACTACTCAATCTGGGGCATTATTAATCTTTGATGAAGTGATCACTGGATTTCGGGTAGCCCAGGGTGGCGCGCAGGAGTATTATGGGGTGATGCCGGACTTGACTTGTTTAGGGAAGATTATCGGTGGCGGATTTCCGATTGGTGCTTTTGGGGGTAGAAAAGAGATTATGGAAAGATTATCTCCACTGGGACCAGTTTATCAGGCCGGTACTTTGTCAGGTAATCCGATTGCGGTGACTGCGGGGATCCGGATTTTAAAAGACTTAAATAATTCGGTTTATGAACGGCTGGAATATTTAGGTGCTAAGCTTCGGGATGGTTTGAAGCAAATTGCCAATAAGACCAAGATTCCGCTCCAAATAACAGGATTAGGCTCACTAACTGGGATTTTCTTTACTGATCAAAAAGTAACTAATTTTGAATCACTTCAGTCATTGGAGCTTGACAGATATAAATTGTTTTTTGAGTGTTCTTTAGCAAGCGGGATTCTGCTGCCGCCATCACCATATGAAACGGTCTTTCTTTCAACTGCATTTGGTGAAGAAGAGATTGAACGGACATTATCAGTTTGGGAACAGATTTTTGTGGAATGTTTTTAAAATTAAAAGGCTGTCGCAAAGTCGATTTGCAACAGCCAATACAATTATTATTAGTTTAGTCTTGATATAAAGTAGTTGATAAATATCTTTCTCCGGTATCGGGGAGTAGTGCGACAATTACTTTTCCTGCATTTTCGGGACGTTTGGCGATTTGAGTGGCTGCAAAGGTTGCCGCACCTGAAGAGATACCGACAATCAGTCCTTCGTGTCTTGCTAATTGTTTTGAAGTTTCAAATGCTTCTTCATTTTTTACTTTGAAGATTTCATCAATGATGTTGCGATTAAGAATGTCAGGTACAAAGCCGGCGCCAATTCCTTGGATTTTATGCGGTCCGGGGTTGCCACCTGATAAAACCGGTGAATCAAATGGTTCGACAGCGATTATTTTGATGTTTGGATTTTTTTGTTTTAAGATTTCTCCAACTCCGGTGATTGTCCCGCCAGTTCCTACCCCACCAACAAAAATATCAACCTTTCCGTCGGTGTCACGCCAAATCTCTTCGGCGGTTGTTTTACGGTGAATTTCCGGGTTGGCAGGATTCTTAAATTGTTGTGGCATAAACGAGTTTGGGATTTCGGCCAATAACTCTTCGGCCTTTTTGATAGCGCCTTTCATTCCTTCGGGGCCGGGGGTTAAAACCAATTCAGCACCCAGTGCTTTTAATAAGTTTCTGCGCTCAATACTCATTGTTTCGGGCATTGTTAAGATCAACTTATAACCCCGGGCTGCGGCGACAAATGCCAAAGCAATACCGGTGTTGCCACTGGTGGGTTCAATAATAACAGTATCTTTATTAATTCGTCCGTTTTTTTCGGCATCAACAATCATAGCATATCCGATGCGATCTTTGACACTTCCTCCGGGATTGAAATATTCCAGTTTGGCAATGACATCCGCCTTAAGTTGATTGGCAGTAATATAATTAGTTAGTTTTAGTAACGGGGTGTTGCCGATTAGATCAGTTAAATTATTAGCAATTTTAGACATTAATTTAAACCTCCTTCAATTTCCTTATAAACCAAGCGCAATAGTAGGATTTAATTTTATAATAACATTTCTTCAACCGGTAGTCAAGATAATCATTAATAGTTCATTCTATGATAATAAATAATTGGGAGTTACAATTAGTGACTGAAAAATAATAAAAAAACCTGCTAAATGCAGGAAATGGGGTTGGAATATATATTAAGTAAAGGAGGTCAAACTAAACTTATTTTCATGTTTAGTATAGCAACTAAATGTGAAGAAAATATGAAATCCAAAAGAGTTCTATCTAATGATTTTTCGAAATCAGATGCTGTCCAAAACTTTTACAATACTAAGATGTTACATTCGATACGGTTTTTTGTTTATTTTATTGCTGTTTTTTGAAAAAAAAAAGTAAAAAAAAACCTGCTAAATATGCAGGAATGGGGTTGGGTAATATATTAAAAAGAGGTCAAACTTAAACTTATTTTCATGTTTAGTATAGCAACTAAATGTGAAGAAAATATGAAATCTATAATAAAAGAATGTTAGAATTACTTGTAATGATCACTTCGCCGATCTGCCAGATTAAAACACCTTCATTTGGGGTTGAGTAATTTTAAATCGTACTCTTTCAAAAAATTAACTCCCATAGTGATTAATCTGCTTCAGCAATTAACTTTTTTATAAGCCTTATTGCCAACGTAATAGCTTTTTATTTTTTAAATCCGGTTATAATTGCTTTAAAGAACTGTTTAAAGAGTACTAATGATTCTTCCGAACCGGATGTTGATACAAAACTCTGTTTTTCTGTAAATTCTTTCGTAATTAATTGTATAGATAAGGTACAATAAGTTTCGCAAAATCATAAAAGTCCAATAAAATGACATGGACGTAACCGTTTGGTAGAATTAAGTTACCACACAAAAATCACCAAAGGAGGTTACGAACCATGCCAGATAA
>Ga0209409_1000249_pt1 | contig 58155 bp, 46 predicted proteins | sample AD_JPNMR1_MetaG_FD_184424 | JGI IMG/M metagenome (GOLD analysis project Ga0209409, IMG submission 184424) | Active sludge microbial communities of municipal wastewater-treating anaerobic digesters from Japan - AD_JPNMR1_MetaG (SPAdes) (version 2) | ecosystem: Engineered > Bioreactor > Anaerobic... | reverse complement strand
ATTTTGATTACCTTTCTTTCTTTTGTTTTTTTCCTCTTGACTTAGATTTTATTTTTAATAATATATTCTTAAGAAAAGGGTATACCATGTCTGTAAACTTCCCGATAATCATCATTACTTGCAATTTCTTTGCCCCACCAGAATAATAAAAATTTTTTTATTTGTAATTTTAAAAAATGAAATGGATTTTTCTTTATATATTCAAATGTTTTTTTAAACCAATAATTTGATTGTGCTGTTGGACTTGTTATTTTTAACTTTTCTAACTCTTCTGAATATTTTATTAATATATTAGGTCTTGAATAAACACCATCTGCTTCTATATTATTGCCTATAAAAAAATTTATTCCTGCATTTGCAGAAATTAAAATAAATTCTTTTGTATTTTTATAATTATGAATTGTAAATGGTAAGATTAAAAGAAAAAGAAAAAATAAATAAATAAGCGAATAAATCAACCATTTATTTTTGTTATGAAAATAATAAATAAAAAAAATAAAAATTGCTACAATCAAAATAAAATTTGGTCTTAATAAAATAATTATTGATGAAAGTAAACCAATACCAGCATAATAAAAAGGTGAATGTGATTTATATAAATTTAAAAATAAATAAAATAAATATAAAATAAGCGATGGTAAAATTCCTACAATTAAAATCATATTAGTGTGATAAATAAGAGGACCATACGAACTAATAATTAATGCAGTAAATAATGAAATAAATCTATTACCTGTAATTTTATAAGAAATTAAATAGCCACAGGGAATAGTAAAAATATTTAATAATATCTGAATTAATCGGACATAATTATAATTTACACCAAAAATAGAATAAATAAAAGCAAGAAAATAAGCATAGCCAGGATTATAATAAAAAATTTTCTGACCACCTGACCAATCACCTTCAATTATTTTTAAGGCTATATTATGATATGTAAATGAATCAGTATGTTCAAGAAGTATATTTGCTTCTGGCGAGTTTGCAACAGAATAAAAATAAAACAATCTAATAAGAATACCATAAATAAAAATAATCCAGAAAATTATCTTTGCATTTTTATCAATAAATAAAAATAAATTAAATTGATTTTTTTTTATTTGATTTTGGTCTTTTGATTTTAATTTTTTCTTTTTCATTTAAAATATTTATTTATAATTTTAGAAAAGAAAAGTCAATGATAAGGATTAAGAATTAAAAAATGAATTTAAAAAATATAATTAAAATTCACCTTTTAAAATATATGCTATTGATGAAATATTAGAATTTATTGCTCTATAACAATTTAATAAATCAATAAAAATTGAAGTGGTAGTTGATGCTTCATTAATATTCTGACATAAATAAGTATAATGTTCTTTCTTTATTTCATTCTCAAATTTTATTGATTCAACTTTTTGTGTTATTATTTCATCAACTAATTTTAAATTAATATTTTCTTCTTTTAAAATTGTTAATAGTTTTTCAATCATTTCATTTGTAAAATTATTATACTTTTTGAGATTTGCAAAATCTTTACTATAAATATTCAAATTATTATTAATTAATTTTAATGCCAGTGGCATCATTTCTTTACTAATAATATCTGAAATATGCTCAATATACTCAACAATATAAAGATAACTAATATGTTTATTTGCATCTTCTGCTGATAAATCTTTTTGACTTATTTTTGATAAATAACTTTTTATTGATTCTTCAAGTAAATCAATTTTATCATCATCTATTATTAACTGATTTGCAAGTTTATTATCTTTCTTTTCTAAAACCAAAATAACCTCTTCAAATATTTCTTTTGTTTTATTTAGCATTCTTATTATTTCCCTTTTAACTAAATTAAGAGCAGTTGCTGGTAAAATAAGCACGCTTTCATCAAGATATTTTGGTTTAAATACTGGTTCAGTTTTGTATGGTATAATTAAAATACACATTTTTTCTAAATGTTTAGTAAAAGGAAGAAAAATAACAACAGCAATTATTTTAGCAATTGTATTTGCATTTGCTATTTGCCTTGGCACATATAAACTAATATCATGATGTGTTAATGCCTGAATTTGACCAGAGGAAATAAATTCAATAAAATTCTGAAATGGCTCTAAAAATGGTAAAAAAATAATTGTTGTTAAAAAATTAAATAATATATGCGCCCAGGCAGCACGCTTTGCTTCTGCTTTTGAGTTTAATGATGCTAAATATGCTGTTATACAGGTTCCTATATTTGCTCCAAATGTTAATGGCAATGCTGCTTTTAATGTTAATACACCTTGAAATGCAAGTGTTATAAATATACTTATTGCCGCTCCTGATGATTGAATTAATGCTGTAAAAATTGTTCCAACAATTACTCCCATTATTGGATTTTCCATTGTTCTCATATATTGGATTAATGGTTGATATGTTCTTAATGGATACATTATATCAGACATTATCTTTATACCATAAAGCAATAAACCAACGCCCATTATTAATGAACCATTTAATTTTTGTGTTTGTGTTTTACCAAGTATTGAAATCAAAAAACCAATTCCAATAAAGAAAATTGCATAATCAGTTAATCGAAATGCTACTATTTGTGGGGTGGTTGTTGCTCCTATATTTGCACCTAATATTATGCCAATTGATTGTGTTAAATTCATTAAATTTGAATTTATCAATCCAACAACCATAACTGTTGTTGCAGTACTTGATTGAAATATGGTTGTTACTATTGTGCCAACTATGATTCCTAAATATTTATTTGATGTTAATTTATTTAATATTGTTGATAATTTTTTCCCACCAATTTTTGTTAAAGCATCGCCCATCATTGATATACCATAAAGAAACATTGCAAGTCCACCAATTAGTCCAAAAAATAATTCTATTCCCCATGTTATTTTTTTTGCTTCTATTGTTAGAATTAAATTTTCATTCTGGACTAATGGTGTTGTGACTAATATTAAATATTCGCCCTCTCTATCTCCTGTAATAAATCTATTTTTTACTATTCCTTCTTTATTTGTTTTTATTTCACTTTCAAATAATTTATAATTTTTTGCTTTCTCTGGTATTTTAATTATTTGAAAATATATTGTTTCATTTTCAACTGCTTTTTTATTTTCATCTACTAATTTAATTATTATAAATGTATCTATTTCTGATTTTGTATATGCTGAAAATTTTGTCTGGCCTGGCTTAAATGATAAATTTTGTATCTGATATGAAAATGAGATAATTCTACATAATATAATTAAAAAAATAGTTAAATAAAATTTTTTCATAAACTTATATTTTTTCTATTATTTTTATTATTTTTTCTATATCTGAAATTATTTCAATTATCTTTAAATATTTTTCAACTGGATAATTCTTTATCTTTTCTATTAATTTATTTTTAGCAATTTCTATTTCATTTATTGCAATTTCTTTATTTTCAATTTTTATCTCATTATTATTTAGAGTGTTATTTATTATTACATTTATTCCATCTAAAAAATTTTTTATTTTTATAAATACTGTTATAAATTCATTATTTATTTCTATCTGATATGCAATTATCTTTTTATGAATTGATTGCAATAATAAACTTACTTCAAATAATACATCAGATATTTCTTTAACTCTTTTTGCTTTTACATTATTTGTATATTTAACATATCTACTTAGTTTTTTATAATTATTTTCTATTTCACTATTATCAATTATTAAATATTTATTTATTATTTCTTTTAAATTTTGTGGATTTTTTTCATTACATATTTTTAATATTATATTTAATAGATTTGAATTTATTTTGTTGTATAAATTGACTATTTTATTTTTTTTATAAAAGTATTTAAAAATATTTTTTATCATACAAAATAGTTATAACAATTTTTATACCAAAATAATTGATATTTCTTTATATATTTAAAAATCCCTTTTTTTCCTTATTTTTTATGAATTTTGATAAAATTAAAAATATAAACAAATTATTTATTTGATAATTTAGTTATCATTAAGTGATAAATATCTTTACACAAAAAAAATAAAAATTATAATTAGATATATGAATATAATTAGTTATAAATTAAGTTTTAAAATATTTATCTCATTTTTATTTATTATTCTTATTCCTTCTGCAATTATTTTAATTATTGGAAACAAAATAATTATTAATTCTGTTGAAAATGAAATTTATAAAAGATTAAATGATGCAATTAAAGGTTATCAAAAGCATATAAAATTTTTAGAAAAAAGTTGTTTGAATATTGCAAGAGAATTATCACAAGAAGAGGAAATAATTGAATTACTCCTAAAAAATGATTTAAATAAATTAGAACAAAAATTAATAAAAATTTATAATTTAGGAATTGTTGATATAATTGAGATAGAAGATAAAAATGGAATGGTTCTGTTAAGAGGACACAATCCAAAAATTGCTGGTGATATAAAAATAGAACAAAGTATAATTAAAAAAGGGTTATCAGGGAAAATAAATATAAATTATGAAAAAGGCAAAACAGGTTTTGCAATTAGATGTGTAGCACCAATTAAAGCAAATAACCAAATTATAGGGCTTTTAATGATTGGTTCGTCTTTTTCAAAAGATTTTGTTTATCATATTAAATTACTTACAGGAATGGAAATTGGAATCTATAAATATAATTCAAAAATTGAAGCAACTTATAATGGTTTAGAAATATTAGAAAATTCATATATAAATTATCTTGAAAATAATAAATTATTATATTTCAAAAATTTAAAATTAAATAATTCTAATTATTATCTGATGTTGAAACCATTATTCATTGAAAATAATTATTGGGGCACTATTTCAGTTGCTTTATCAAATAAAGAAATTTCTAATCATATAAAAAATTATAAAAAATTATTATCATCTATTATTTTAATCGGTATTATTATTTCATTAATTATTTATTTTTTCCTTGCAAAAAATATACATCATTCTTTAAATAAAATAATCAGTGTAATTTCATCAGTTCAAAAAGGTAATTTTGATTTAAGAATAAATCTAAAAAGTAAAGATGAATTTGAAATAATTAGCAATAGTTTTAATGATATGATGAATCGAATAAAATCATATAATAATGAGATATTAAAATTACAGGAATATTTAATTCGGTCAGAAAAATTAGCAACAGCAGGACAAATTTCTGCTGGTATTGCACACGAATTGAGAAATCCTTTAAGTTCAATAAAAATGATGATACAAATTATAAAAAACAAAATAAACTCTGATTTATGCGATAAAGAAATAAATATAATTCTTAAAGAAATAAATCGATTAAATTTATTGTTAAAAGATTTACTTGAATTTTCAAAACCAACACCACTACACTTTATAGCACATAATATAAATGATTTAATAAATAATACACTCAATTTTTTCTTTCCAAAAATAGAACAAAATAAAATTAAATTAATTAAAAATTTTGATAATGGTCTACCAAAAATAAAAATTGATATTGAGAAGATGAAAATTGTTTTTATAAATTTAATATTAAATTCAATATACGCAATGCCAAATGGTGGAATATTACAAATAACAACAAAACAAATAAAAAATAATAAAATTTTAATAATTATATCAGATACAGGAACTGGAATAAAAAAAGAAGACATAATAAAAATATTTGAACCTTTTTTCACAACTAAAAAAGAAGGAACAGGTCTTGGTTTAACATTAGCAAAATCAATTATTGAAAGACATAATGGTGAAATAATAGTAAAAAGTATACCTAATAAAATAACACATATTTTTATTATTTTAAATAATGAATCTAAATAATGGAGGTATAAATGGATTCTATTCTTATTATTGATGATGATGAAAGTATAATTGAAAGTTTTTATGAATTATTTAAAAATAAATATATTATCTTATCAGCACAAAATAGTAATGATGCTATAAGAATTATTAAAGAAAAAAAAGTTGACTTAATTTTTCTTGATTACAGATTACCTGATATTGATGGTTTAACTTTATTACAAAAAATAAAAGAAATTGAAGATGATATTTTAATTATTATGATTACTGCTTATGGTAGTTATGAGACGATTATTCAGGCGATTTCATCAGGTGCTTATGATTATATTGAAAAACCACTTGATATTGATAAAATAAATATTCTAACTAAAAGAGCACTCGAAACGAAAAAGATGAAAAATTATGTAAAAATAATAAATGAAGAACAAATAAATAATTATAATATAAAAAGAATAATTGGTAAAAGTGCAGTTATGCAGGAAATATTTAAAATAATTGGTAAAGTAGTAAATAATGATGTTAATGTTTTAATTACAGGTGAAAGCGGAACTGGAAAAGAATTAGTAGCAAGAGCAATACATTTTAATAGTCCAAGAAAAAATGAACCTTTTATTGCTGTTAATTGTTCAGCACTATCAGAAAATTTACTTGATAATGAATTATTTGGGCACGAAGCACAGGCTTTTACTGGTGCTATTTCTTCAAAAATGGGAAAATTTGAAATTGCAGGTGAAGGCACAATTTTTTTAGATGAAATAGGTGATATGCCTTTATCAATTCAATCAAAATTATTAAGAGTAATTCAGGAAAAAGAATTTAATCGACTTGGTGGAACAAAAACAATAAAATTAAAAGCAAGAATAATTACTGCTACAAATAAAAATTTATTAGAAAAAATAAATGAAGGAAGTTTTCGTAATGATTTGTTTTATCGAATAAATGTTGCTACAATTGATTTACCACCTCTCAGAAAACGAAAAGAAGATATTCCTCTTTTAATTGATTATTTTATTAATAATCTTAAAAATAAATTAAAGAAAAATATTTTAGGGATATCAAATAATGCATTAGAGTTATTAGTTGATTATGATTGGCCTGGTAATGTTAGGGAATTAGAAAATGTTCTAACAAATGTTTGTATAAATTTAAACAAATCAATTATTGAGGAAAATGATATTTCGCCTTATCTTTTAACTCATAAAAAAAATAAAAATATTATTGAAGAATTTGTTGATAAATACTTAGAATTAAATTCAGATAATCAAAATATTTTTCCTGATTTAGTTGAAAAGTTAGAAAAATTATTTATTGAAAAAGTTGGTCAAAAATTAAATTACAATAAATCAGCAATGGCAAAAATTTTAGGCATTAGTAGAATTACTTTACAAAAAAAATTATCTGAAAATATAAATGAATGATTTTAATAATTTATTTTATTATTACTTCACCTGCATAAATTATTTCTTCCATATTCTTTTTGTTTTTGATTTTTAAATAACCTTCCTCTGAATAACTAATTACTTTTCCTTCTTTTTTACTTTTTTTATTTACTTTTACAATAACATCTTTTCCAAGTAAATAATCTCTATTTAAAATTTCTTCTTTAAAAAAAGAATAACCTGCCTTACAAAATTTTTCAAAATTTTTTTCAAAATTATTAATAAAATCAATTAGTAATTTTTTATTATCTATTTTATAACCTAAAAAATCATACAATGTAATAAGAAAAATTTTTGATTTTATTTCTAATATTTTTAAATTACTAAAATTTGTATTTATACCAACACCACATAATAAAACTTTTTTATTTTTGTAATTTATTATTTCAGTTAGAATGCCTGCAAGTTTTCTATCATTTAACATCACATCATTTGGCCATTTTATTTGAGGTAAAATTTTAAACTCATTTTCAAGAATTTGACAGATTGTTAACGCAATAATCTGTGATAATGAATTTTGTTCTTTTAATTCATTTTTTAAATAAAAAGCAAAACTAAACCATAAACCACCAGTTGGAGAAAACCAAACTTTATCATTGCGTCCTTTTGCATTTAATTGTAAATCTGCTTTTATTATGGTTATTGTATCTTCTTTCAACAGTTGTAAATTCTCTTTTAAATATAATTGCGTAGATGGAATTATTTCACCTTCTATAATTATCTTATCCAATAATTTATACCTCCAAAAAATTATAAATATTTATTTAATAATTTTTCATATTCGCTTTTTGCTCTTAATCCAACAAGTGTTTCTTTTATTTCGCCATCTTTAAAAATTATAACTGTCGGAATTCCACGAATATTATAATTCATTGCTATCTCTTGATTTTCATCAGTATTTAATTTACATATTTTTGCTTTACCAGCAAAATCTTCTGCAAGTTCTTCAATAACAGGTGCAAGCATTTTACAGGGTCCACACCAATCAGCATAAAAATCAACTAAAACAATGCCACTGCTAATAGTAGAATTAAAATTTTGAGAATTAAGATAAATAATTTTTTCTGACATTTTTAACTCCTTTATCTTCTATAAAATTGAAAACTTGTTGTAGTGCGAATATCATCAGGTACATTTAATACAACAACTTTATTAACATCAACTGTTTTTAAAATAAGTGTTTGCCACGGTTTCGAAAAGAAAACTCGAAAAAAAATTGATAAAAATAAGAATAATAAAGATAATAAAAAATATTTTAATACCATTCTTTTATTAACTTCAAAATCAAAAATAAAACTTAAAAAATAAGAAGCAAATGCAAGTGTCACTGCAAAATAAGATAAAAAGGAAATAATATCCCAAATATAAAAGCCAGTTAAAATAGTGCCTAATTTATTATGTGATGATTCTAATAATACAGATAAATAATAGGCAAAATTATTTAGCAAAATACCAATAATAAAAATAGCAAGTAATCCACCACTTACCAAACTTGCAATTGCAATAAATAAATAATTATAAATATAGTTTCTTAAAATATTAAATACAGGTTGAACTAAATTTTCTGAACTTTTTATTAATTTGAATTGGTCATTGGCAAAATATTTTCCATTTATAATATTTTCACTATAAATATAATCAAGCGAGGACATAAATCCAACAAATAATGCAGTAACAATAAACCAAAAAATAAAATGAAACATACCCCGTCTTAAATTAGCAAAACAAACATCATAAGCAAATGGTATTAATAAAGGAATCATCGAAGCCATTGGTAAAGATAAAGCAGTTGATGTAAGCATTCCAATATAAGATAATAATGGTATTGTGATTAATAAATATAAATAACACCACTTTGTTTCAAATATGGTCTTAAACAGCCATTCGCCGTGTAAATACATAAATTTAACAATATTAAATATTTTATACTTTTAAAAATTTTTTTAGTTCTTTAACTTTATCTGTTTGTTCCCAACTATATTCATTATTTCCAAAATGACCATTCATTGCAGTTTGTTTATAAATTGGTCTTCTTAAATCTAACATCTCAATTATTCCTTTTGGTGTTAAATTAAAAATTTCTTTTACTGCTGCTTCAATTTTTTCTTCATCTACTGTTGCAGTTCCAAAAGTATTAACATTAATAGAAACAGGTTGTGCTACACCAATAGCATACGCTAATTGCACTTCACATACATAAGCAAGGTCAGCAGCAACAATATTTTTTGCAATATATCTTGCAGCATAAGTTGCACTTCTATCTACTTTTGATGGGTCTTTCCCTGAAAAAGCGCCACCGCCATGTCTGCCCATTCCACCATAAGTATCAACTATAATTTTTCTTCCTGTTAATCCTGTATCACCATGCGGTCCACCAACAACAAATCTTCCAGTTGGATTTATATGTATTACAGTTTTATTATCCATTAATTTTGCTGGTATTACTTTTTTTATTACATATTCTACCAAATCTTTTCTTATTTGATTTAATTTTACTGATGCTTGATGTTGAGCTGATATTACTATTGTTGTAATTTTTTCTGGCTTGCCATTATTATATAAAACTGTAACCTGCGATTTACAATCCGGTCCTAAATATGTTAATTCTTTTTTTCGAACAACTGCTAATTTTCTGACTAATTGATGTGCATAATAAATTGGCATTGGCATTAATACTGGTGTTTCTTTTATTGCAAAACCAAACATCATTCCCTGGTCACCAGCGCCCTGTTCTTTATGTAAACCCGTGCCTTCTGTAACTCCCTGTGATATATCTGGTGATTGTCTATCAATTGCACAAATAACAGCACAAGAATTACCATCGAGTCCATAAGAGACATTATCATAACCAATTTCAATAACTGCATTTCTTACTACATCTGGATAATTTATCACTGCTGATGTAGTTATTTCACCTGCTACTACTACAAGACCTGTTGTTGCAAGTGTTTCACACGCTACTCGTCCTTGCGGATCCTGTTTATAAATTTCATCAAGAATTGAATCAGAAATATAATCACATAATTTGTCTGGATGTCCTGCTCCCACTGATTCAGAAGTAAATAACATTCTTCTTTTAAATAACATAAAAACCTCCTTAAATTTTAATCTATTATTTTTATTACTGCAATTTCATCGCAGTTTGGAAACTTAGAACAATTTATACAATCACTCCATATTTTATGTGGTAATAAATTTTTATCAATTTTCTCAAATCCTAATTTTATAAAAAATTCTGGCACATATGTCAATGCAAAAACTTTTTTTAAATGTAATTTTTTTGCTTCTTCTAACAAAAATTTTACTATCTCTCGTCCTATTCCTTTCCTTTTATATTCTTCAAGGACAGCAAGTGATTTTATCTCACCTAATTCATACCACGATATATGTAATGCACCACAACCAATAAAATTATCTGTCTTATCATCAATTACAACAACAAAATCTCTTAAATTATCAAATAAACTATTTAATGAACGGGGTAGCATTTTTCCTTGATTTGAATAATTAGTTATTAACGAATGTATTTTTTCTATATCTTTAAAAGTAGCCTTTCTTATCATTATTTGAACCACCTAATATATTTTTTATAAATTGTGATAATTTGCCCTTTCTCTCTATTTCAATTTCCTCTTCTTCTATTTCTTCTGATTTTATTATTTTCAATGGATTTTCTGTTATATATGTTACTGCTTTTTCCATCTCTATATATTTACTTATTATACTTATACATTTACTAAAATCAAATAATTTCTTTTCTGTATTATGAATATCTGATGCAATAAAAGTAACCTGTTTTTCCCGTATCATTTCTATTGCTATATCTTTTATTTTATTTCCATAATAACCTAATAAACTTCCACTATTTGTTTGCACAAATACATTTCGTTTCGTGAATTCTTTTATTATATCAAAATTATTTATTATTTCCTGATTTCTTTCAGGATGTGCTAATATTGGATAATATCCTTTTAATTGTAATTTATAAAATATTTCGATCGCTCCTTTTGGCACGCTTACCATTGGAAATTCAATTAATATATATTTTCCATTATTTAATGGCATTAAATCTTTTTTAAGTAGACTATCTAAAATATCAGTATCAAAATATATTTCACAACCTGCATATAATTCTACATTTATTTTCTCGTTTTTTACTAATTCTTTAAACTTTTCAAAAATAGGAATTATCTTACTATAATAATTATCATAATTTCCTTTAATAAAATGTGGTGTACATATTATTTTTGTTATTCCCATTTTTTCAGCATTTTTTACTATCTCTAATGAAGCATCCCAATTTGTAGGTCCATCATCTAAATATGGTAAAATATGTGTATGTATATCAATCATTAAAAAAATCTTCTCCTGACTTTATTCGCTGTCCATTTATGAAATCTATTGCATTAAGTTTTTTACCACTTTCTAATTGTAATTCTAATAATTCTATAAATCCATCTATTGCTTTTACAAATAATTGTTTATTTTTTAAAATTATTATTCCATTTTTTAAATCGTTATTATTATATATCATATTTTCAAATTGTAAATTACTTTTATAAATTTTTAAATATTTTTTTTTATAAAAAGTATATGCTAATGGCTTTGGATTATATGCTCTTATTTTATTATGTATATTTATTCTTAAATCATTCCAATTTATTTTACCATCTTCTTTTTTTATTTTTTTTGTGTATGTTGCTAAATTATTATTTTGTTTATAATAATTAATTTCACCTTTTTCAAATTTCTCTAAAAATTCAAATAATAATTGTGCTGCTGGTTCTTTCATCTTTTCAAATAATTCGCCTGCTGTTATGTTCTCATCTATTTCTATTTCTTTTTGTAATATTATATCTCCTGCATCAACTTCTTTATTTATTCGTTGTATTGTTATTCCTGTTTTTTTATAACCTTTTAATATTGCTGTTTCTACTGGTGTTGGTCCTCTTAAATCAGGTAATAATGAAAAATGAATATTTATACAATTATTATTAAAAATATTTATTATTTCATCAGATAAAATTTGACCATAAGCAATAATAATAAAAATTGCCGGTGTAAAATTTTTTAAATAATTTACACTCTCTTCGCTATTTATTTTTTCAGGCTGAATAATTTCAATATTGTTTTCAATTCCTATTTTTTTTAATGAATTAATTCCTATCTTTTGACCTCGACCTGCTTTTTTATCTGGTTGTGTTATTATTAATTTTATATTTTTTCTATACTCTTTTAATAATCTACTTAATATATATGTCGATATATCTGTTGAACCTGCAATAATTATATTCATTAATTTCTCTTACTTTTTTCTAATCTGTATTTTTCGATTTTCTTTTTATACAATTCTTTTTCTTCTTCTGATTTATTATCAATTATTAGTTTACCATTCAAATGGTCTATTTCATGCTGAAATACTCTTGCTAATAAATCTTTTGCTTTTATTTTTTCTTTTCTCCCTTTTTCATTCATATATTCTACTTCAATTTCTTTTGCTCTTTTTATTTCTGCTTCAAAATCAGGAAAACTTAAACATCGTTCTACATCAATTACTTCGCCTTTCATTTTTGTTATAACTGGATTTATACAAATAAGTTTTATGTTTTCTTTTGCTCTTCTTAAATCAATTACTATTATTCGTAATGATTCGCCTATCTGCGGGGCAGCAAGACCAACACCATCTTTTGCTACAACTGTTTCTAACATATCATTTATTATTGATTTTATTTTTTCAGATACTTTTTTTACTTTTGCTGCTGGTCGCTTTAAAACCTCTGAACCATATATTTCAATTTCTCTTACTGCCATTTTTTTCTCCTTATTAAAAATTACATTATTTTATTTTAAAAAATATATTTGTCAAGTCTATGACTTTGCAAAACTCTTTTCTATTTTATATTTTATAAAATTTATTTTTAATAATAATGGTAATGAAAAAAAAATTTTTATTGCTGAAGGTTTACTTTGTTTTTCTAATATATCTGGTTTGGTTAAATAAAAATCATAATGAATTTTTCCAATTCTGAATAATGTATCACAATATTTTTTTATCTTTTTTTCTTTTATTTTATTTATGAATTTTATTATTGAATTTTCTTTTTCTTTTGCATATTTAATTATTTCTATTAACTGTTTCTTTAATTCTAAATTCTTTAATGTTATTGGAAAATATATTTTTTTCTTTTCTTTTTTATCTTTTATAAAATCTCTAATTATATTTATTATCTGCAAATAAACACCTAAATTAATACTACTCTGTAAATTAACATCATAAAAATCCTGTGTTATAAATTTATTTATTTTATATAATTTAAGATTTAACTCACCAACTATACCTGCAACAAAATAACAATATCTTTCAAAATCATTAAAATCCTTAATAAAATATTCTTCCTTTTTTTCTTCATATTTTATTAAATATTCTAACATTCCGCCTGCCATTAAAATACCTGTTTGTTCTATTACTTTTTGAACTTCTTTATCTATTGAAAAATGAAAATCTAATATGCTGTGTATATTCTGAATTATATATAAATAGTTTTCTTCTATATTTTTATTATTTTTTAAAACTTTATTAATTTCTTTAATACCATTGATAAAATCTGATTTTATTTGATTAAATAAATTTATTTTTATTGAAACATCAATATTTGAATCTTCAATTGTATCAAGTATACGAAATAAAAGGTAATAATCAATACTTTGCAAATTTAATTGTTCAGGTAAAATTTTTGTAAATAAATAATGTTGTCTTGCTGTTTTTTTATATAATATATCAATTATATTTTGATTTGCAAAAAACATTTATTTTTTAATTTCCTGAATTTTCCCATTATGTAAAAATAAAATTCTATCACTTAAATTTGATATACCTTTATCGTGTGTAACTAATAATATTGTGAGATTAAAATCATTTTTTAATTTTAATAATAGATTTATTAATTCACTGCCTGTGCGTTCATCCAAATTACCTGTTGGTTCATCTGCTAATAATAATACTGGATTATTAATTAAAGCGCGCGCAAACGCAACTCTCTGTAATTCACCACCTGATAATTCATAAGGAAAATGTGTTTTTCTTTTTTCAAGTCCTAAATATTCAAATAATAAATTTGCTCTTTTTATATATTCTTCTAATTCATCATTATTAAAAATTCTCGCTGGTAATAAAACATTTTCATAAGCTGTTAATTCATTTATTAAATAATGAAATTGAAAAATAAATCCAATTTTAGAATTTCTAAAGTGTGAAATTTCTGTTTCATCAAATAAAAGTATATTTATATTTTGAAAATACATTTCTCCATCAGTTGGTTTTTCAAGTGTTCCAATAATATGTAATAATGTTGTCTTACCGGCTCCGCTGCGGCCCATAATTGATACAAACTCATTTTTTTTTACATCAAATGAAATATCATCTAATACATTAATCTTATAATTATCCTTTAAAAAATCTTTTTTTATATTTTTAACACTTATTAATATATCATTCATTTCTTAATGCCTCTGATGGTGTAATATATGTTGCTCGTTTTGCTGGTATTAATGTCGAAATAATACTTATACCAATAGCAACTACATTTATTAAAACTATATAAAATACATTTAATTTTACTGGAAAATATTCTATGTAATAAATATCACCCGGTAATTTTAATAATTGGTATTTTGATAAAATATAACAAATAATCAAACCAATAAAAGTGCCAATAATAGAACCAATTACACCAATAAATACACCATATAAAACAAATATTTTGGATATTTTTTTTGATGATAAACCAATAGAAAGAAAAAGACCTATATCTTTTACTTTTTGAACAACCATAACAATAAGAGTGCTTGCAATATTAAGAGAAGCAACTGCAATAATTAAAGATAAGACAATAAACATAGCAAGTTTTTCTAATTTTAATGCAGCAAATAAATTAGCATTTTTTTGCTTAAATGTTTCAATGTAATATTTATTTAATAATATTTTCTTGAGTTCATTTTTATAATAATCAACTTTTTCTATTTTATCAACTTTAATTTCAATTGATGTTATTTTATCAGGTTTTCCAAATAATTTTTGGGCACTTCTTAAATTTATATAAATAAAACGATAATCATATTCAAACATACCTGATTTAAAAATCCCTGAAATTCGGTATTTTTTAAATGTTGGTAAAATTCCAAGTGGTGTTGATATTATATTTGGGGGTATTAATAATATCTCATCGCCAATATGCAAATTTTCATTTAATGCAAGATAATAACCAATAATTATTGAATTATCATTTGATAAATCTGGTTGACCTTTAATTATGTATTTGTTTAAGCCAGTTAATAAAATTCCCTTTTCTTCTTCTATTCCATAAACCACTACTCCCATTGAATGATTCCTTACTTTTAATAATGCGTTATCCTGAATAACAGCAGATATTGTTTTTATTCCATCGATTTCTTCTATATCTTTTGAGATTTGTTTATAACTATTATAATCATCATTAATATTTGGATATAAAGAAATATCTGATGTTATACTTATTATTTTTTCTTTAAGATAATCATCAAATCCATTCATAACACCAAGCACAACAATTAAAGCAATCACACCAATTATAACACCAATAATTGAAATAATTGTTATAATCTTAATAAAGCCCTGTTTTTTCTTATTAAAAAAATATTTTTTTGCTAAATAAAAACTTATATCTTTTTCCATTATTTTAATTTATACTTTTTTGATATATTCTATATCTCCGATATTCATAAGCATTAATTTTTCTTATTACATTTATTATGTTAAAATTATCTTCAAGAATCCAGGAAAATTCACAATATTTATATGCTTTTCCTTTTACACCTTCATAACAAGCATAATATAATAAAATATCAATTCCCTTGCTTCGATATTCTTCTATAACTCCCATTGTAATACATCTTATATTCTTGCACTTTTTTATTCCTGTTAAAATTCTATATAATGCTAATGGTGTTAATCGACCATTGCATTTAACAAGTATTTCATTTATATCTGGTAGAATTGCAATAAAACCAACTGGCTCATTGTTAATTATAGCAAAATTAACAAGATCAGGGTCTGCTATTAATTTCAAATTATTCAATGTGTAATCTAATTCTGCATCAGTCATTTTTACGAAGCCCCAATTCTTTTCCCACGCTTTGTTATATATATATTTTACCATCTCTTTTATCTCTTCAAATTTTTTAAAATCCATTTTTTTTATTTCTACATTATATTTATTCTTAATTAAATTAACAAAATTTTTTATGCGTTCTGGTAAATCAAGTTCATCTTTTCTAAATGCAAATAAATCTTTTATTTTTTGAAAACCATATTGTTCTAATAACAATGGATAATACTCAAAATTATAAGGCATCATAATTGATGGAATCTGGTCAAAAGCATTTATTAATAACCCACAGGTCTCATTTGTAGAAAAATTCATAGGTCCACGAATAATAAATATTTTTTCTTTTTTAAACCAATTTTCAACTTCTTTAAAAAGTAAAGAAACAACTTCAAAATTATTTATTGTTTCAAAAAAGCCGAAAAAACCTATATTTTCATTCCAATATTTATTATGATTATAATTTATTATTGCTGCAATTCTTCCTGCAACTTCTTCTCTTTCATTTATTGCTAAAAATAATTTTACTTTTGCGTGTTGAAAAAAAGGATATGAATTAAAATCAAAAATTTCTTTTTGTTCAATTAATAATGGCTTTGGAAAATAAGGATTATTTTTATATAATTCGTATGGAAATTTAATAAATTTTTTTAATAATTTCTTTGAATTTACATTTAATATTTTTATCATTTTTTATTTTCATAAATTTATCTGTTATATAAACTTAACTCTTTTGCTGTTTCAATTATTTTTTCAACTGCGATTTCAATTTGTTCTTTTGTATGTGTCGCCATTAAACTTAATCTAATTAATGCTTTATTTGGTGGTGTAGCTGGTGAAACAACTGGATTAACAAATACACCTTTTTCTTGTAATATCATACACATTTTAAAAACTGTTAAATCATCACCAATAATAATTGGAATAATTGGAGTGCAACTATTACCAACATCAAATTTATGCTCTTTTAATAATTGCAACATATAATTTGTATTCTTCCATAAATTATCAATTCTTTCAGGTTCACTTTCAATTATATCAAGACATGCAAGAACTGTTGCTGCATTTGCTGGTGGTAAACTTGCACTAAATATTAATGGTCTTGAATTATGTTTTAAATATTCAATAACTACTTTATCAGAAGCAATAAAACCACCTACCGATGCAAGTGATTTACTAAAAGTGCCCATAATTAATTGAACTTCATTTGTTAATTTAAAATGATTTGCTGTGCCACGACCTTTTTCACCTAATACTCCAATTGAATGAGCATCATCAACCATAACACACGCATTATATTTTTTTGCTAATCTACATATTTCAGGTAAATTGGCAATATCTCCTTCCATACTAAAAATTCCATCTACTACAATTAATTTACCATTTTCTAAAATCGTGTTATTCAAAATTCTTTCAAGGTCATTCATATCATTGTGTTTAAATTTTTTTGTTTCTCCAAAAGATAAACGACAGCCATCAATTATACTTGCATGGTCAAGCCGGTCTGTTATAACAAAATCTTTATTTGATACAAGTGCTGATATGACACCTAAATTTACCTGAAAACCAGTGCTATAAACTAATGCTGCTTCTTTTTCTACAAATGCTGCTAATCGCTCTTCTAATTCTATATGTATTGTTAATGTGCCATTTAAAAATCTTGAACCTGCACAACCAACTCCATATTTTTTTATTGCATTTATTGCTGCTTCTTTTACTTTTGGATGATTTGTTAAACCTAAATAACTGTTCGAACCAAACATTAATACTTCTTTGCCGTTCATTCGCACTAATGTTGATTGCTCGCCTTCTATTGGTCTAAAATATGGATAAATACCCATTGCTCGCACTCGTTCTGGTGCATCATATTTTTCACATTTTGTTAATAATCCCATTTTATTTTCCTTTATTCTGGAATATAATTTCTCAATGCTTCTTCACTTTTTAAATCTTTTGCTACCATTTTTATTTTTGTCTTTGGACTATTTTTTATATTTTCATACCATTCTTTAAATATTTGACTTTGCTTTCTTTGTAATAATCTACTTTTTAATTCTTCTTTATATACATCATAGTATTCCATATCTGCTGGTATTTTTTCGAGACATTTTATTATATGATAGCCATAATTGGTTACTATTATTGGACTATACTCATTTTTCTTCAAATTAAATATCGTATCAGTTATATCTTTATTAAATATATATTCATTAAATTCATTCAAATCTGCTGGCAATTCCTCAAATACTTTTAAATTTTCAAGAACATAATCATAAGGAATTGTAAAGCGTGGTATTATCCCAACTATACCATCAGAATCTTTAGAATTTGCATTTGAATATTGTTTTACTAATATCTTAAAATCTTCACCTGCCTGTAATTTTTTATAAACTTCATCTGCTACTGATTTTGCTAATTGCCATTCTGTATCACTTAATATTCTCCTTTTTATTTTATCTTTTACATCAGCATAAGTTTCATATTCTGTATCTGCTTTATCAAGCATTTGTATAATATGATAACCTTTGGATGTTTTTACTATATCACTAATCTCAAACTTTTTTAAGGTAAATGCAGCATTAGAAAATTTTTCTTCCACATCATCTTTTGTAAAATAATCTATAATACCGCCTTTTTTTGCATCCGGGCTTTCTGAAAATTCTTCTATCAGCAATCCAAAATCATATCCATTCATTATCATTCTTTTTATGTTATTTATCTTTATACTTTCTACTGAACCAGGCGTATCATTTTCTACATCTTCTTTTGCTATTAATAAATGTCGAACTTTTATTTTATCTGGTTTAACAAATAAATTTTTATTCAAATTATAATAATCAATTGCTATTTCTTCTTTTATAAAATTTTCTGGTTTTATTAATATTTGTGCTATCTTAATTTTTGAAAATGCTGACTCATAATATTTTTTTACTTCTTCTTCTGTTACCTTTACATTCTTTATTATCTGCCGTCTTAATTTACTTATTAAAATTAAATCTTTTATATAATTTTCTCTTGCACTCCACCATTCTGCTGGTGCTTGTTCTTTATATGCTTGAAATGTTTGTACATCAAATTGTCCTTTATCATTTACAAAATAATATGATTTTATACTCTCAAATATTTCATATTTTGAAACAGGTATATTTAACTTTTTTGCTTCCTGTAATAAAATCTTCTGATAAATTATATCATCTATTACATTTTCTCTTATTTTTTTTATTACCTCTGTATCTACATCAATATCAGAACTTTTTCTATAATTCTCTATCTTCTCACTTACTTTTTTTTCTACTTCTTCTCTTGTAACTGCTTCATCGTTTACATAAAATGCTATTAACAATTTTCTTTGTTGAAATGCCTGATGTGCCCCAAAAACAAATATAGCAATAAATACTACTGCTGAAATCCATATTACTACTTTTACCCATTTTGAATGTAAATTTATTCCAAACATTTTCGCTCCTTTTTTATAAAAATTTTTGTTTTAATTTTTTTATAATAATTTTTAAATTATATCAAGAAAAAAAATTTTTTTCTTTACTTTTATTTTTTTATTAAATATAATAAATTTATATGTGTTATTATTCATTAATTGATTACATAAATTTAAGAGAATATTATTATCAAAATAAAATAGACGAAAACGAATTTAAAAAGCGTTTTAAAGAACTACAAAAAAAAGATAAGACTCCATATAATGATAAAGAAAAGATTGTAATAAAAGAAATCTATAAAGAAATTGCGGGTTGGAGTATTTTTTAAATGCCAAAAATATTAATCGTTGACGATTCTTTATACATAATAAATGAACTAAAAAAAATCCTTATTGAAAATAAATTTCAAGAAATTATTGAAGCAACTAATGGTAAAAATGCTTATGATAAATATATTGAAAATAAGCCTGATTTAGTATTACTCGATATTTCAATGCCTGATTGGGATGGTTTGTACACTTTAAAGAAAATTCTTGAATTTGATAAGAATGCAAAAATAATAATGGTAACAGCGATGGAAAATAGATTAGTTATTTTTGAAGCATTAAAAAATGGGGCTATCGATTATATTATTAAACCATTTTCTGATAAAAGAATTATTTATGCTATTAATCGTGCTTTAACTTTATAAAATTTACTCTGAAATTTCAGTGCGGTTTCTACCTTTATTCTTTGCTGAATATAATGCATCATCAACTCTTTTTAATAAATTATCTATATTCTCATTTTCTTTTAATTCTGCAATACCAATACTTATTGTTGCTTTTATTTTTAAGCCATTACTATTAGTTATTTCTTTATTTTCTAATTCTATTCTTATCCTTTCGCCAATATTATAAGCATATTTTAAAATAGTTAATGGTAAAATAACAATAAATTCCTCACCACCATAACGACAGGGTATATCTGTTTTTCTTAAATTTTCTCTTATTAAATTGCTTACTGACTTCAATATAACATCACCGACATCGTGTCCATAAGTATCATTTATCTTTTTAAAATGGTCAATATCAAGCATTATCAAAGAAACAGGACTTTTATATCTATAATTTCTTTCAATTTCTTCTTTTAATTTCAGCATCAGATATCTACGATTATAAAATTTTGTTAATTCATCTATTATTGATAATTCTTCTATTCGCTTATGTAATAATAAATTATTTATTGCAAGTGCGAGGTGGTCTGATACACGCTGAATATTTGCAATATTATCATTTTCTAATCCATCTTCTGAAACATTGTTTAAATTAATAACACCTATTACTTTTTCGCCAACCATAGCAGGCACACATATCACTCCATCATTTTTATATTTTGCTCGTTCAGGATTTTTTACATATTTACTTTGTGAAAAATTTGCTAATCTTATCATCTTTTTTGTTCGTACTGCATCCCACATTATACTATCATTCTCTGCTATTTTTATTTCTTCTGTTGTGCTTTGAATATCAGGATGATTATGAACAATTAATTTTAAAACCTTTTCTTTTTCATCATATAAAAAAATTGAAAATAATTCAGCCTGAAATAATTTTGGTAACATCTCTTTTGATATTTCCATCATCTTATCAAAATCTAATAAATTTATCTTACGACTGAATTTTACCAATTCTATTGTTTGATTTAATATCTTCTCCATTTTTTCATTTATTTTTTTTAATGATTCATTTGCATTTATTAAATCATCATTATATTTTTTTAAGGTTAATTGTGTCTTTATTCGTGCTATTAAAACAGAAAAATTAAATGGTTTAACTATATAATCATTCGCACCTAAATCTAATGCTTTTACTATATCCTGTTCTTTATCTTTTGCTGTAACCATTATTATTGGTAATTCAACAGCAGAATATTTGCTTCGAACATATTCTACAAGTTGATAACCATCTACTTCTGGCATCATTATATCTGAAATTATTAAAGAAATATTTTGATTATTCTCTAAAAATTCTATTGCTTTTTTACCATTTTCACATACTTCTGTTTTATAATTTTGATTTTTTAAAATCTCTACCATTATTTCACTTATCATCTCGTTGTCTTCTGCTATTAATACTAATTCATTATTTTCCATTTTCTTTTACCTTTTGATAAATTGCTGATTTTACAAATTTTAAATTAAATTTACTCTCATTAATATTTTCTGAATGTCCTAAAAACAAATAGCCATTAATTTTTAATGAGTTTGTTAAATTTTCTACAACTTTATTTTTACTTTCTTCGTTAAAATAAATTAATACATTTCGACAAATTATTATATCAAATTCTTTCATTAAAAAAGGTTGCAATAAATTATGCCTATAAAATTTAACCATCTTTGTATATTCAGTTTTTAATCGATATTTATCTGCTTCTTTTATAAAATATTTTTCTTTTAATTCTTTTGAAACCAATTGTAATCTATCTTCATTATAAATTGCTTTTTTTGCTTTTTCAAGTATTGATGTATTAATATCTGTTCCAATTATTTCAACTTTAATATTCTCTTTTAAATTTTCTAAAAGAATAATTAATGCAGTATAAGGTTCTTCGCCACTCGAACAAGCAGAACTCCATATTTTTATTGTTCTTTCACAACTATTATTATTAAATTCATTTATTATTATTTCTTTTAAAAAATTCCAATGTTTTTCTTCCCTAAAAAAATATGTTTCATTTGTTGTTACTACATTTATAAAATTTTCTAATTCTTTTTCTTTGTTTTTAAATAAATATTCTATATATTCTTCAAAACTTTCCAATTTTAAATCATGTAATCTTTTTCTGATGCGATTTGATAATAATATTATTTTTGTATCTTTTAAATAAATTCCAGTTAATTCAAAAATAAAATCTCTTAATTTTTCAAAATCAGTATGTTTTAAAAACATATTAATTATTTATCTGACTTTCTTTTATTATTAGTGGATAATATATTGTATTTTGTAACTCTGGTATTTCACAGACGCGTAAATAATTTAATTTTTTTTCTACTGATATTTCAGAATTTTTAATTATATAATATATTGCTTTTGCTAATGCCTGATATATATTATTTGAACTAATTGCTTTATATATTGTTTCATTATTGGAAAAATTTATATTTTCTTTTATTAAATAATCAAGTATTTCTTCAATTAAAAAAAAATCTTCTTCTACTTTCTCTTCTAAATATTTTGCTAATTGTGAAAATATTTTTTCACTATTATTTTTTTCTATTTCAAAAATTAAGTTAACATATTCTTTTATTTTTTCGTAATTTTCTTTTGTTAAATTTTTTATATATACTAATTTCAATGATACATATTTTAAATTATCATAAACCTCTTCTTTATTTATATATTCATTTAGATAATTATTAAAATTTGCATAATCATTATTAAATAAATATACAATTGCAAAATAAAAATAAGAAAAAGGAACTTCTCTTAATAATCTCTGTTCGTTTTTTATAAATTCAAGTGCTTCATTATATTTATTATCATAACACATATATTTAATAATTTTAATTTTATCGTCATTATTTTTATTATCTATTTCTAATAAATATTCCAATGCTTTTTCATAATTTAAAATTTTTGAATAATATTGACTATTTAATCTTTTTATCTCATTTTTCAAATATATATTATCATCTGAATCTGATTTTATCGTTTCTAATATTATTTCTGCCTGTTCTAAATCATTTGTTAGAATTGCTATTTTGCATAAATCAACCAACAATTCTGTACTATTTTTTAGTTTTAATGCAAATAATTTTTGATTAAGTATTTTAACTGCTTCATAATATTTTTCATTTAATAATCTATTAACAAAATGATTTAATTCTTCTTTATTATTTGATATTTTTAAAAAATTATTTACTGCTTTATCATAATCTTTTTTTTGTAAATATAATTCTGTTAATAATTCATAAAGCAATCTTGAATTTATTGCCGAATTTTCAAGTCTGGTTATTGTGTAATCTATTAAATTATTTGTTAATATATAATTTAGAAAATCATTTTTTACATAATAATCAAAACTTATATTCAAGTAATTTATGTATTCTTTTATTAAATTCTCAATGTCATTATTTGCTTCATATAAACTTTTTAATTCCCAGAAAAAAACAATTTCATTTCTAAAATTTTCTCTGCCTTTTTTTAAAATACTTATTGCATTTTCTAAATCAGCAATTGTTGAAAAGAATACCGAAAATCTTTTGTAAAAATTAAAATCATTTTTTCGCTTTTCTAAAAGTTCCTCTGTTATTTTTTTTATTTCGTTATTATTATGTAATTGTTTGAAAATAACTATTAAATTCATAAAATATTTATCATTATTACTAATTTCAGAAGCATATTTATTTAAATCAATTAATTTCTGATAATTCTTCTTACCTTCTAAAGATGAAAGCAAATATTCAATTATATTTAATTTTTCTTGAAGTGATATATTTAAAGATTTAATTTCATCGATTGATAATTTTTCTAATAATTTAGTATCATCTTTTAAATCAAGAGAAATATTATTGGAGAATAATGTATTAACAAATATAAAAATATTTATACTAAATATAATTATAAATTTCATACATTAATAAAATGCGCCCGACAGGACTCGAACCTGTAACCGCCTGATTCGTAGTCAGGTACTCTATCCATTTGAGCCACGGGCGCATAGACTTTAAATTTGATTAGATGAATAAATATAAAATAAAAAAAAATTTTTTTCAAGTTTTTTATATTTTTATTTTTTAGAATTTTTATTGACAAATAAATTTTTATTATTTAAAATTTAATTTTTAATTATGGATAAAGAATTATTTAAAAAGTATATAGAAGCACAAATAAATGAAATTGAGAAGTATAAATGGATTGAATCAGAGAAGCATGGTTATGATATTGGAAGAAATCGAGCTGCTTATGAGTGGATTACAAAGTATTCTAAAAGTTTTCGTGATTATTGGTTTAAAACTTATAAGCTGGTTTAATTATGAAGAAGAAATTAATTTATGTAGTTGATGATGACCCTGAAATAAGAGATTTACTTGCAAGTGCTTTAGAATTAGAAGATTTTAATGTAGTAAATATTTCCAATGGTATAAATCTTATTGAAGAATTAAAAAAGAAAAAACCTGATTTAATTTTGCTTGATATTATGATGTCCTGGATTGATGGGTTTGATATTTGTAATTCAATTAAACAAAATCAATTATATAAAGATATTCCAATAATTTTTATTACAGCTTATAAAAATAATAAAATCGAAAGTGAAATAAAACAAAGTTTAGCAGATGATTATATATTTAAACCATTTAGTCTTAATGATTTATTAACTATGATTAAAAAGCATATAAAATAATAAACCCACAAATTCTTTCAAAATTATCTAATGGTGATAGAAATGAGCAGTAATAAAAGAGATTATTATGAAGTGCTTGGTGTTTCCAAAGATGCAACAATAGATGAAATAAAAAAAGCATATAGAAGATTAGCAATTAAATATCATCCTGATAAAAATCCTGGAAATAAAGAAGCAGAAGAAAAATTTAAAGAAGCAACTGAAGCGTATGAAGTTTTAAGTAATCCAGAAAAAAGAGCGCAATATGACCAATTTGGTCATTCTGCTTTTTCAAATGCTAATTTTAATTGGGATACTGTATTTACTGATTTTTCTGATATTTTTGGTGATAGTCCATTTTCTGATATTTTTGAAACTTTTTTTGGTGGTGGTTTTTCTTCACAACGAAGAAAAAAGAATTATGCACAAAAAGGTGCAGATTTAAGATATGATTTGACTATCACTTTTGAAGATTCATATTTTGGTGCTGAAAAAAAAATTGATATTGAAAAAAATGAAGTTTGCTCAAATTGTAATGGTAAAGGTGCTGCAAAAGATAGTGATTTAATTATTTGTCCAAATTGTAAAGGAACAGGTAAAACAACAATTAATCAAGGATTTTTTAGTATAACACGAACTTGTTCAAAATGTTATGGTGAAGGACATATTATAAAAAATCCGTGTCCTAAATGTAATGGTTCGGGTAATATAATTCAAAAGAAAAAATTATCAGTTAAAATTCCTGCTGGAATTGAAGCAGGTCAGAGAATAAAATTAAAAGGAGAAGGCGAACCGGGAAAAAATGGTGGACCAAATGGTGATTTGTATATTTTTATAAATGTAAAAGAACATCCTATTTTTACAAGACAGGGAAATAATATTGTTTGTTCTGTGCCTATTTCTTTTTACACTGCTGTGCTTGGTGGTGAAATTGATATTCCAACAATGAATGGAAATGAAAAATTATTTATTCCACCTGGCACACAAACAGGAAAAATCTTCAAATTAAAAAATAAAGGATTTCCTGAACTTTATGATACACGAAAAGGCGACCAGTTAATTGAAGTTGTGATTGTTACTCCAACTAAAATTTCACAGGAAGAAAGAGAGTTATTAGAAAAATTAGCAAAAATATCAGATAAAAATATAAAATTTCCAGAACAGCATAAAACAATATTTGAAAGGATAAAAGATGTTTTTTCATAGAAAAAAATTTTATAACTTTTTAAAATACTCTTTTCTTTTTACCCTTCTTTTATTATTTATTTTTTGTTCAAAAGTTAAAGAAAAAAACCTGAATGTCTATTTTATAAATGTAGGACAGGGCGATGCTTCACTTATTATGTTACCTAATGACAAATATATTTTAATTGATACAGGAGATGGTGGAAATCCATTTAAAGAAAAAGATGCAGGTCGAGATGTAATTGTGCCATTATTAAAAAGATTGGGAATAAAATATTTAGATTATTTAATTCTCACACATACACATAGTGACCATATAGGTGGCTGCATAGAAGTATTGAATGAAATATCAGTTGGTGAAATAATAATAAATGGCAAACCAGCAACAGGCAGTTATTATAAAAAATTATTAAGAAAAATTAAAGATAATAACATACCATTAAAAAAAGTTCAGACAGGCGATAAAATTATATATCAAAATTCAAAAGATTTAGAAATACTTTTTCTACATCCTGATAATGTTGATAATTATGATAATTTGAATAATACATCAGTTGTAACTTATATAAAATACAAAAAAATAAGTTTTCTTTTTATGGCTGATGCAGAAGCAGATGTGGAAGATATAATATTAAATAATTATCCTGATTTAAAATGCACAATTATAAAAGTTGGTCATCATGGTTCTGATACTTCTTCATCAAATAGATTTGTAAATCAAATAAAACCAGAAGTTGCTATTATCAGTTGTGCTTTAAAAAATAAATTTGGTCATCCTGCAAAAAGCACTTTAGAAAAATATCAAAATATAGGTTCAAAAATTTATAAGACTTATGAAAACGGAACAATATTAGTTGCAACTAATGGTAAGAGTTATAAAATAATAACTGAAAAATAAAAATGTTTTTTAATAAAAAAGTATGTGAATGGCAAAATTATTTTTTTGAAAAAATATTACAAAAAAATTTCCAATCAAATCAACTTGAAAATAATCCTGATTTTTTATTATTTCTAAAAAAAAATTTTGTATTTGAAATTTTTTATTTTTTCTCAAACAATGAAAATTTCAGAGAAAAATTTAAAAAAGAATATTATTCAACAATTTTAAAAAATCAATTTTATTTAGAAACAATTAAAAATTTATTTAGAAATTATTCTGATAAAATTGTGTTATTAAAAGGAATATCATTATTAACAACAATTTACAAAAACCATTTATCACGACATTTATCTGATATTGATATTTATGTAAATAATTATGATGATATCAAAAAATACTTAATTGAAAAAAATTTTAAACTTATTCATTCGCAGGTTAATTATATTGAGACATTCAGAAAAGAAAATTTAATAATTGATGTTCACATTGATTTAATAAATAAAAATCGAAATATCTGGCAATCAAAACTAATAAAATTAAATGAAAAAAAATTCTTAAATGATAATTTAGTTAATATTGAAAATAATTTATTTAGATTAAATAATGAATTAGAATTAATTTATTTAATTTCACATTTATTTATTCATCATAATTTTTCAATATTAAAATGGTCTGCTGATATTATACTTTATCTTAATACAATGAACCTAAATAAAAAAATACTAATTAATTTATTGAATAAAACTGATGTAAATATTTTTTATATATTTTTTACTTCCTATTATTTGAATTATATAAATAAAAAATTTATAATTGACAATTCTGCAAAAAAAAATATGATGTTTTCAATTATAAAAAATAATAGATATTTATTGCATTTTTATTTTACAAAAAGTTTAAAGAAGAAATTAGGGTATATAATATTTGTTATTAAATATATATTAAGAAAAGAAAATTTTAACTATTATTTTAAATATATAAAATGGAAAATAAAAAAGAAAATTTAACAATAGAAAAAATTTTAACTTTAACAACAGAATATTTTAAAAAGAATAATATAGAAACAGCACAATTAGATGCTGAAATATTACTTGCTTATGTATTAAATATTGATAGAGTAAATTTATTTTCAAATTATCAAAGAATACTAACCGAAGAAGAAGTAAATAAATATAGAAATATAGTATTAAATCGGGCAAAGGGAATGCCAGTTGCCTATATAACAGGTGAAAAAGAATTTTATAATATCAGATTAAAAGTAAATGAAAATGTATTAATCCCACGACCAGAAACAGAATTATTAGTTGAAATTGCAATAAATTATTTTAAAGATAAGGCTCTACAAAAAATAAAAATTCTGGACATTGGGACTGGCAGTGGAAATATTAGTATTGCTCTTGCCAAAAATTTAACTAATGTAGAAATCTATGCTGTTGATATAAATGAAAATGCTTTAAATATTGTTTATGATAATATTATTAATAATGGTCTTCTTAATAAAATATATTTGAAAAAAAGTGATTTATTTGATTACTTTAAAAATAGTGATATTTTATTTGATTTAATTATATCAAATCCACCATATATTTCAGAATCTGAAATTTCATTATTACCAAAATCAGTAATAAATTATGAACCTTATACAGCATTAATTGCAGGTAAAGAAGGCATAGAAATAATAGAAAAAATTTTGCATTCTGCTTATGATTATCTAAATAATAATGGTTTATTATTATTAGAAATTTCACCAAAAATCACAAATAAAATTATTAATTTATTAACAACAAAATTTAATTGTTATAAAAATTACGAGATAATAAAAGATTATTCACAATTAGATAGAGTATTAAAAATAATCAAAGAATAATGGAATATAAAATAATCCAGACTAAATCAGGTCATAAGTCAATTGAATTTTCATATAATAATCAACAAATAATTTTAAATGATAAAAATAATCCATTATTAGAAGCAGAAGAAATATGTAAAAATATTTTTGAAAATTTGAATGTAAAATATTTACTTATAATTGGTTCAGATTTTTTCTATTTGCTTAAAACAATTATTGAAAATGAAAAAATATATAATCAATTAGAAAAAATTATATTAATTGATTATTGGCAGGAATTAATAGATATATCAATCAAAGAATCACCAAATAACTTTTTTTTAAATGATAAAAAGTTAGTAAAATTTTTTAATTCTTCTGTTGATGCTATAATAGATTTTTTTACATCAGCAAATATAAATTATAATTATTTCAAAATATATGTAACAAAAGTCAGCGGCACAATTTATGAAAAAAATCAAAAAATATATAAATTATTAAAAGAACGAATATTAATAACAATACCACCAGATTTATTTCAAATAACAAATCAATTAAAAAATTTAGGTGAAAAACTTGAATTAAATGATACAACATTAATAATTTTTTTAATGAATGAAATAATATCTAAATTCGAAAGAAAAGATTTGAATTATGAATTGTTGTAAAAAAATATTAATAATAAAAATAAGTGCATTAGGAGATGTAATAAGAACAAATGGTTTTATAAAAACAATAAAAGAAAAAAAACCAGAAGCAGAAATATATTTTTTTACAAATGTATATTATAGTGAAATATTAAAATTATCACCTTACATAAAAGAAGTAATAAAATATCCAAGACATTTATTTGCAAATGTTATTTTTGATAACACAAAAAATTTTGAAGAAAAATACAGAATAATATATACATTTTTAAAAAATATTCAAAAAAATAATTTTGATGAAATATATGATTTTACAAATACAAATGAAAGTGTTTTTATTTCAACATTTTTAAGTAACTATCAATTTGAAAGAATAAATGGTTTTTATATAAATAAAAATTTCAATTTAAAAACACATTCAATTTATTGGCTACATTTTAATTATTTTTATGAAAAAGGAATTTTTTATCCTTTAACACATAATCAATTTATAAAATTATTTATTTCAGACAAAATAAAAGAATGCAAAGGTAATTATATTATTGATGAGCAAATAAAATATAGAGTTAAAAAATTTTTATCAGATAATAATGTAAATGAAAAAGAAAAAATATATACTATTCAAATTGGTGCAGCATCATCTAAACGGCGCTGGCAAAAAGATGAACTAATAAAATTTTTAAAATATTTGAATACTATAAACAATAATCCACTTTTATTTATTGGTAGTGATATAGAATATAATTATATTGAAGAAATAATAAAAAGCGGTAAAATAAATGGTTTAAATTTATCAAATAAATTTAATCTAATTGAAATAGCGACATTAATCAGTTTATCAAATTTTTTATTTACAATGGATACTTGGGCAATGCATTGTGCTTCTGAATTTAATACTCCATTTCTTGTTCTTGAGTTTAATTATACTTTATTTCCAATTGGTTCAGTCGAATCTTATATTTACTATAAAAAAGAAATTTATGCTGAGGAAGTTATAAAAATTTTTGAAACCTTTTTTTTAAAAAATAAAAATTATACTAATGAATTAAATGGCACTCTTTTTTCTTACGATAATAATATAATCTATAAATATAATCCAATTATAAATAATTTATCAGAGAATGAAATATTAAATCAAATTGAAGGTATTATTTATTTAATCTCTTTTCTTGAAACTTTTAAAATTCAAGTTAATATAAATTTTGATGATGCTTTATATACAATAAAAAAAATTTTAAAAAGCAATGTAAATTATAACGATTTTATTGAAAATTCAATAACAAATATAAATTTTGATTTGGAAAATTTTATTAATGATTTAATAAATAATACTTTTATAGATAGAATAAAAAATTACAGAAATAAAAAATATTTTTTTATAGATTTATTTCTCTTAAATAATGTGCTTGATGAAAAATTTTATATACCAGATGTAGTACAAAAACAGCAAAATTATTTGTATAAAATAATTGAAAATTATACAAAATTAAAAGAACAAATTTAATATTGATTTTTTTATTTCATTTTGTTATAATAAAAATATGGCAAATAATTTAGAAACATTCAAACTATTTAATATTGATTATTTTGATGAAATAAATATAGGCGAGATAAATCTAAGTAAAGAAGTATTACAAAAATTAGACGAAAAATTTCTACGAGATAATAAAATAGTTCCATTTTATGAAGATGAAAAAATCATAAAAATATTTATTTCAAATCCAACAAGTTTAAAAATAGCCGAACAATTCCAATATATATTTAATAAAGAAATACAAATATTTGGAACAGATGAAGAAAATATCATAAAAATATTAAATAATATATTAGAAAAAAAATTAGAAGAAGAAAAAACAGAAATCGAAGTAGAAAATATTACAGAAAGTGGACAATATGAAATACAGGATATATTAGAAAAGGCAAATGAAGTTCCAATAATAAAATGGGTAAATTCAATAATACAGAAAGCAATATATAAAAATGCTTCTGATATACATATAGAACCACAAGAACAAAAAATAAATGTTCGATTACGAATTGATGGAGTATTATACGAAGAAGAAGTATTACCAAAAAATTTTTTACAACCAATAATTTCACGAATCAAAATAATGTCAAAATTAGATATAGCAGAGCAACGCTTACCACAAGATGGAAAAATACGAATAAAATCATCGGATAAAGAATTTGATATTCGTGTTTCATTTTTACCAACAATTTTTGGCGAACGAGTAGTTTTAAGATTACTTGATAAAAATCAACAATTTTTAGCATTTGAAGAATTAGGTTTTTTAAAAGAAGATTTAGAAATAATAAATAAAATATTAAGTTATAAAAATGGGGTGGTGTTTATAACAGGACCAACAGGCAGTGGAAAAACAACTACATTGTATTCATTTTTAATGAAGTTGAAAAACAATAAAAATAATATTATTACAATTGAAGATCCTGTTGAATACCAATTAAATGGTATCAGTCAAATGAATGTCAAACCAGAAATAAATTTAACATTTGCAAAAGGATTACGACATATATTAAGACAGGACCCTGATATAATTATGATAGGTGAAGTGCGTGATTTAGAGACTGCTGAAATTGCAGTTCGTGCATCACTTACAGGTCATCTTGTTTTTTCTACACTTCATACTAATGATGCAGTTAGTGCAATTACACGATTAATTGATATGGGCATACCATCATATCTGATAGCATCATCATTGCGTGCTGTAATTGCTCAACGATTAATAAGAAAATTATGTCCATATTGTAAAATAAAAGAAAATAACATTTATAAAAGTAATGGTTGTGAAAAATGTAATAATATAGGTTATAAAGGACGCATTGGTATTTTTGAAATTCTTTTCATTGATGATAAAATAGCAGATTTATTTCATTATAATTATTATGAAAATAAATTAAAAGAATATTTAATAAGTAAAAATTTTAAAACACTATATTTAGATGGGCTAAAAAAAGTTGAAATGGGAATAACAACAAGAGAAGAATTATTAAATGTGATATATTAAATTATGAAAATAAAATTAATTGGTTTTGATTTATATAAAACATTACTACAAATAGAAACAGATTATGAAAATGATATAACATATTATTCTTTTTGTGAATATTTAAAAAATGATTATCAAATTGAAATAAATTATCTTGATTTTAAAAAAAGGTATTTAGATGAATATTATGAAACAACAAAAAAATTAAAAGAAGGTGAAGAATATAGATCATTTAATATTTTCAAAAAAATATTTCCTGAAATAGAGGAAACAAAATTAAAAGAAATAATTTATAAATTTAGAGTAGCAGCACGAAATTTAATCAGAATAGAAAAAGATACAAAAGAGATATTAAAATATTTAAAAGAAAAATATCATTTAATATTATTGACAAATGCGCAATATGAATATACAATGCCAGAAATTAAAATGTTCGGATTGCAAAATTATTTTGAAAAGATATATATATCATCAGAATATGGCATAAAAAAGCCGGCAAAAAATTTTTTTGATTTAGTTTTTAAAGATTTTAAAGGCATAAAAGAAAAAGAAGCAGTATATATAGGCGATGATTTTATAGCAGATATAAAAGGTGCAATTAATGCGAATTGGCGAGCAATATGGCTTAAAAATGATGATAACGATAAAATGATAGATGAAAAATATAGAAAAAAAATTTTTAAGGTTATTAATAATTTAAATGAATTAAGATATATTTTATAAATACAAAGGAGGCAAGATAATGTTTAAAAAATTCTCTTTTTTATTTATTTTTATTCTCGTAATTTTTAATTCTTATGTTTTTTCAAAAAATTATTTTACAGTTAAAGCACGAGATTTAGAATTTGTAAATGTAACAGAATTTGAATTTACAACAGGAATAGAAAAATATAGAAAAAGTGATTATATGCCAGAAATAGGAAGCGTTCCATTTAAAGTTAGTTATGGCTTAATGCAAAATTTCGAAGTTGGAGTAAAATTGCCATATTCATTTTTTCGCAATAGTGATGATGGATTAAGTGATTTATATTTATATCAAAAATTCAGATTTATAGAAGAATCAGCAGATTTTCCAATGATTAGTGGTGGCTTTGGTTTAGAGTTTCCAACTGGTGAATTTAAAAGTGATTCAATTCCTTCATTTAATAATAAAGTTGATTTTGATTTATTTATTGGTGCTGGCAAATTATTTAAAAATTATGGTAATTTATATTTATCAACAATAATTGGCGTTAATTTTATTGGTGGTGGTGATTACACACAATTTGAATATAATTTGTGTGCAAGTAAAGAATTTACTTCCAAAATAAAATTATCATTAGAATTAAATGGAGAAAAGAATAAATTATATAATAATCTATATTTAACACCGGGCATAATATTAAAACCACTCGAAACTTTAGGCTTAAAATTTGGCACACCATTTGGTTTGTCAGACGATGCGTATGATTATGGTTTTATTTTAAATATTTCAAATACTTTTTAATAAAACGGAGAAATAAATATGTCTATTATGTTTGAAGAAAAAGATGATTTTATAGGTAAAGCAATAAAGTTATATAAAACAAATCCACAAAAATTTAAATCAATACTTACACTTGTTATTATTAGTTTGCTAATTATTTTTTTCATATCAATTCATATAAAAAGAAAAAAAGAAGAAATTAAAAATGCATATATAGAAGCAGGATTAATTTACAATCAGGAATTAAATTCTGATACACCTTATTATGATAGGATTATTGGTGCTTATAAAAAAGTTGTTGATTTAAATCCATCAAAAAATTATTTGGTTGATGCATATTTAACATTAGGTGATTGTTATTCTAATCAAAAAGATTTCGAAAAAGCAATTGAATATTATGATAAAGCAATTTCAATATTAAAAAAAGATGATTATTTATACTATCAGGCATTATTATCAAAAGCAAATGTATATAATGAGAACAATAATGAGACTACAGCAATAACAATTTATGGTGAAATATATAATTCAGAAAAAACGCCACAATCTTTTAAAAATGAAGCAGGATTAAATTTAGCGTATATTAAAGAAAAACAAAATGAAATAGAAGAAAGCAAAAATATATATAAAAAAATATACGAACAAAATAAAGATAATATGTGGCAAAAAATTGCACTAATGAATATTCAGCGTGTCGAAGCATTAAATGAAATAAGTAATAAATAATGTCTTTATCAACAGGCTTAGAAGTAAGAAAACAAATAATAAAATTTTTAGTTTCATATAAATTCCAACATTTTGATAAAGTATTTAATCAATTTTTTCCTGATAATTATTTTGCTAATATTAAATATTCAATTTTATTTAGCCTAAAAAATTATATAAGAAATTATTTATTAATAAATTATTATTTTAAGAGCCTTATAAAAAAACCTGATAAATTACCTGATATAATAATACATATAATTAAATTTGGTCTATTTCAATTATCATTTCAAACAAAAATTCCAGATTATTCAATAATAAATGAAAGTGTAGAACTAACAAAAATATTTAAAATAAGTGGATTATCAAAATTAGTAAATGGAGTATTAAGAAATTTTTTAAAAGAAAAAGAAGCACTTGATAAAAAATTAAATGAAAATAATTTAAAAAATATATCAATCAAATATTCATTTCCAGAATGGTTAATCAAGCGTTGGGAAAAACAATTTCAAAAAAATGAACTATTAAAATTATTAGAATTTTATAATCAAATGGATTTTAAAATATCAATATGTATATTGTTTAATAAAGAAAATTTTTTAAAGCAATTAGATGAAAATAAAATAAATTATTTTACATCAGATTATTTCAATGAAATAATATATTTAGAATCAACAAAAGAAATAATAAATAATCCAAAAATATCAGAAAATCAATATATAATAATTGATGAGAGTTCAATATTACCAATATATTTTTTTAATTTTCAAAAACCAGAAAAATATAATTTTTTAGAAGTAGGTGCATTTCCTGGTGGAAAAAGTGTTTTAATAAATAGTAAAATACCTGATAATTGTGAACTTTATTTAATAGATAAAAATCCAGAAAAAAAAGAAAAATTTTTATATAATCAAAAAAGATATTCAATTAAATATAAAGAATTAATTATAAATGATTTTTTAAAAACAGAATTTAAAATAAAATTTGAAAAAATATTAATAGATTCACCGTGTTCTGCATTAGGCACAATAAGAAAAAATCCAGAAATAAAATTAAACAGGCAAAATAGTGATATACAAAAAATAGCAACATTACAATATGAATTATTAGAGAAAGGAATAAACATATTAAAAGAAGGCGGTGAACTTGTTTATTCGATTTGTAGTTTTGAAAAAGAAGAAACAAAAGAAGTAATAAAGAGATTATTAAGTAAAAATAAAAATATTGAGTTAAGTGAAGAAAATAATTTGCCTGAAATGCTAAAAGAAAAATTAGTTTATAATTCTGGTTATTATTGTTATCCATTTAAAACAGAAATACCAGGCTTTTTTATAGCCAAAATAATTAAGAAAAATAATTGACATATTTTATTTTTTAAAATTATATAATTTTTAATGGTAAGAAAAATTTTATTTGTTTGCACAGGTAATACATGTCGCAGTCCAATGGCACAATTTTACTTTACAAAAAAAATCAAAGAATTAAATATAAAAGATGTAAGTGCTGATTCTGCTGGTATATATTGTTTTAATATAAGTAATACTTTATCCCCAAACACAATTGAAGTTTTAAAAGAAATAGGAATAAATGCTGAAAATTATAAGCCAAAAAATATAACTGATGAAATGCTTATAAATTTTGATTTAATATTAACAATGAGTAATTCACATAAAGAATTATTAGTAAAATATTGTCCAGAACATAAAGATAAAATATTTACATTAGTAGAATTTAGTTGTATGGATAATGAGATAAAAGAAATAGATGACCCATTTGGTGGTAGTATTGAGACATATAGGAAAACATTAAATATAATCTGTAAATGCATTGACAAATTAATTAAAGAATTAAAATTATTACCTGAATAATTTTTAGCATATTAATATTTCCTTATTTTTTAAAAAATGAATAGTTTAAAATCAGAGATAAAATTTACGATTATTAAAAATATTGTCATATAAAATTATACGAGGTAATATAATAAATATATGGAAAAAAAAGATAAAAAAAATGATAAGCAACTATGATTCAAGATGGAAGGAAATAATAGAAGAATATTTTGAAGAAGGAATGAAATTTATAGATTGGTTATTTCAATTACCAAAAGAATTAGAAGAGGAATATTTAGAAGAGATAAGAAATATGAGTGGGCGAAGAAAATGCCACTAATGTTAACAGTTGAAAGATTAGCACTTGAGAAAATTATTGAACAACAAAAAAAGAAAGAATAAAACAAATGTATCAAAGAGGATATAAGATAGAAGAAATTGCTGAAATAGTAGCAGTAAGCAAAAATGAAATTTATAAAATAATCAAAAAGAATGGAAAACAGAAAAAAAAATAAAAAAATAATGTTAACAAAAAAGATTAGCAATTAAAAAAATTAAATGCTAAAAAAATTATTCAAACAAATAAATCATTAGAAATCTAAAAATTAAAAATATGATTTTTTAATTTGTAAAATTTTCTTAATTTTTTCTAAATCTTTAACACCAGCACTTATTTCAATTTTACTATTCAAATCAATACCATCAGCATTTGTAATATTTATTGCTTCAACAAAATTATCAAGACCAATTCCACCAGCAATAAAAAATTCTTTATTTATTTTCTTTTTATTAAGTATTTTAAAATCAAAAGATTTACTTGTTCCGCCGAACAAATTATCATCTTTTTTATCAAAAAGAAAAAAATCAGAAACATCATTAAATGTATTAACATAATTATAATCAATAAATTTATCAATCCTGAAAACCTTAATAATTTTAATATTATTATCTTTTAATTTTTGACAAAACTGTAAATCTTCATCAGAATGTAATTGCACATAATCAAGATTGTAATTATTATAAATATTTATAATATCATCAGCCGAAAAATTAACAAATACGCCTACAATAAAAGAATTATTTTTTTTTATGTTTGCAAGAATTGAAGAAAAATTTTCGAATGAAATATATCTTTTACTTTTAGGATAAAAATTAAAACCAAGAAAATCAATATTATTCTGGATACAAAATTTTACATCATTTAATAATGTTAACCCACAGACTTTAATTTTTAATTTTTTCATAAAATATTTTATTTATCTAATAATATTAATTGCTTCTTTTACACACTCAAAATAAGTTAATTTTTCAAAGCAATAATCACCATCAACCTGAATTTCAATATCATTTGATAAATATTCAATTTCACATCTTTCTGTTTGATAATAATCAAAAAAATTTTTTAAATAACTAAATTTATTAAATAAAATAAATAAAACAACTAAAGCAGCAATAAAAAAATTCCATTCTTTAAAAGCAATAATATCCATTATTCCATCATTATTTTTTGCCTGATAAAACAAATTAAAATTACCAGCATATTTTTTACAATTGCCAATCAACAAATTTTTATAAACATATTCATTTCCATTTATTTTTAATTTGATTTTTTTATTTCGATATACGATAGCAGCATAAAAACCATAAAAAATATGAACAATTTTTTTTAAAAATTTATGACCCTGTAATTTAACCATTTTAACAATTAAGCCATCATATCCAATTCCTGTCATTAATATAAAATATTTTTTGTCAGTTTTAATTAAATCAATTTTATACTCTTCTGGATTGTATATGATTTTTTTTAGATTTTCATCAAGTTCTTCTGAGATATTTAATTCTTTGCATAATACATTTGAAGTTCCTGCTGGAATGATAGAAAATGATTTATTAAATTTAACTAATGATTGAATAGCGCCAGAAATAGTTCCATCTCCACCAACTAAAACAATTCTTTGATTTATATTTTGTTCAATTATTTGTTGAGAAACTTCTTTATTTTCAGTATAGTAAATTTTATATTGGTCTGGTTTTAAATATAACTCAATTTTTTTTTGAAATTCCTCTTTATCAAAACCCCCGGATTTAATATTAGCAATAAAAACAAATATCTCTTTTTCAGTTTTTTGATTTTTCATTTACTGAAACTTGTTCTTTTTCATAACGCTCATAAAAAAATCTGCGTGAACATTTTAACCATTCAGAAATTGAACTTGCTGTTATAATTACTTTCTCTGATTTTGTTTCCTGCTTATTTTCTTTTTCATTCATCATTCATTTTATTTAAAAAATTTTCATCAAAATCAGCATTTGACCATACATTTTGCACATCATCAAGTTCTTCTAATGCTTCAAGAAATTTATATACTTTTTCTGAATCAGTTTCTGAAAGTCGAACTTTTGTTTTTGGTAGCATAGAAACTGATGCTGATTCAATTTTATAATTATTATCTTCAAGAATTTTTTTTACATCTTCTAATTTTAATGGTTCGGATAAAATTTCAAATGTTTCATCTTCTTCAATAATATCTTCCACACCAGCATCTAATGTTAATTCTAATAATTTATCTTCTGTAACATTATCTTGTTTAGGAATAATAATTAAACCTTTTTTATCAAATAAAAAAGAGACACAACCACTTGAACCTAAACTACCATTATATTTATTAAAAACAGAGCGAACATCAGCAGCAGTTCGATTTCTATTATCAGTTACACAATCAACAATAACAGCAACTTTACACGGTGCATAACCTTCATAAGTTATTTCTTCATAAGATACACCTTCCAATTCACCAGTTGCTTTTTTAATTGCTCGTTCAATATTTTCAGCAGGCATATTTATCGCTTTTGCAGCAGCTATTGCTGTTCTTAATCTTGGATTCATATCAGGATCGCCACCGCCCTGCCGTGCTGCGACCATTAATTCACGAATACATTTTGTAAACATTTTTCCTCGCTGTGCATCAACTTTTGCTTTCTTATGTTTTATCGAATGCCATTTTGAATGTCCTGACATATAGTTTATCTCCTTTGATTATAAAATATTGATTGAATTATTTTTATTATGATTTTTTAATTTTGTCAATATAAATCTTAAAATTTTATTTCAAAAAAATTATTGATTTTCCCTTAAATAAATTGAACTTAAAAATTTTAGTAATCACTTTAATTAGAAAATTATTATACAATAATTCTAACTCTGATTTATTAAATATTTGTATTAGCTATCACAAAAAAAAATAAAACTTCTTTTTATAAGTAATAAAAAATTAAATCGATAAAGAAAAAGAAGAAGTTTTATTAGCAAAATCAGTTCCTTGCATAATTACTGCTGAAGGTGTGCCGCCTGATAGATTTATTGTCCAGGTATAATAATAATAATTGTTAGATATTGTTTCTGTTGGACCTGATATATTTGTCTGTGAAATTCCTGTTGCTGTTAAATTTGCTGATGCTAATTTTTCATTTGATTTTATTGTAATTATTAAATTATTTCCTTGAACCTCATTTTTTGTAAGTGTTAAAATAGGTGGATTCAAATCAACTCTTACTGTTCGTTGAATTGGTGCACTAATATTATTTGATGCATCTTTTGCCTGAACAGCAACAATATATTGACCTTCGCCTGATGCTGTAATAATTTCATTAAAAATACCTGATGAATCAACTATCTTTTCAATTACAGTATTACCATTTAATTTAATTATAAGTGTTGCACCACCTTCTGTTTTGCCACTCACATTAATATTTGTTGTTGAAAAAATTTGATTTTGTGTTGGTGATGATAATTGCACAACAGGTGGCTCAAAATCCACTATAAAATTACCGCTATACTTTGTATATACATTTCCACCTTCATCTTCTACTTCTATTTTTATTCTATTATCACCATTTCTTAATGGTAAATTTATTTTAAATTGTCCACGGCTATCTAATTCTACTGGTTTATTATCTATTTTTACTTTATTATCTTTATCTGTAAAACCAATTATTGGTAAAGTTGGTTTATTCCATACACCACCAAAATCAAAATTAAGTGGACGAACAATTTGTAAAAATGATGGTGGTATAGTATCTAATATCATTTCCTTTGTTATTGTTTGTTTTTTACCATCTGCTGTAACTGCTACTATTTTTATTTTATTTAAGCCATCAATAAGCATTAATTCTTTTTCAAAAGTATTGCCTGATATAGAAATATCTTCATCATTTACACTGACCTTTACACCGGCTGCGACTGAACCACGAATTTTTATTGTCCTTTTATTTGTTATATGTGGAAAATCACTTACTAATTTTATTATTTCTTCACCTTTTTCTGCCTCTTTTTCTTCTTCTACTTTCTCACCAACCTGCCATTCATTTATTTGTTCATCTGATAATTGTTTTGGTGCTTCTGGTGCTTGATTTGGTTTTACCGTGGTTGCCTGATTTTCTTTAACAATTACTTCACCTACTGCATTTTTTACTGATACCATTCCTTTAAAAACTGAAATATTTGTTGTTTTTGATGGTTCAACTGCAACACCAAAATCAGTGCCACGCACACCACAAACTGCAACTGGTGTTTTGACTTCAAAAGTAGATGTTGGTGTTTGTAATTTACTTACATCAAATTTTGATTTACCAAACCATAAATTTACATTAACTTTCTTTTCGCCATCTGCTGAAACTTTTACTTTATTAAAATCCATCGTTGTTGATGGTTTTATATCAATTACACTTCCATCACTTAGTTTAACCTTTGCTGTTGATGCAAAAAATGTTTTTACTTTATCGCCCTCTTCTAATATACTGCCCTTTACTGCTTTTTCTTCACCACCATCTTTTGCTCGTATTATTACTACTTTTCCTTCTATTTCTGTAATATCACCGATTTTATTTGCTGCATCAAGTAAAATTGTTACACCAATTAAAAGACAAAAAACAAAAAACAAAATTTTAGTTTTCATTTAAAATTCCTCCTCTCATTTATTCTTCATCATAATTTATTTTTAAAAATTTATCAATTAAAATTTTATACTTAATGAAATTTGATGTCCACCACTCTGTTCTAATTCTTCTGAAAATGTATCTTCCAGATAAGCATAATCAAGTGCAAATCCTAAATTACCTGATTCAAATTTAAAACTCATTCCACCGCTAAAATGACTATCATTTGAGCCTAATCTTATTCCAAAATTTTTTATTACCCACCATTCTACACCTGCATTAAATGCATACTCTTCACTAAATGATTCTCTTGTTAATTCTGCACTTAATAATAACTTATCTTCTATTAAATAATTTGATACACCTAATTTTATTATATTTGGTATTGTTTCTTTTGTCCCTGTTTTCCAATCTAATTTTGACCATAAATCCTGTACTACAAATGCTATATTCATTCTTTTAATTGGTGTATATAATAAACCAACATCAAATCCATAGCCATTTGCTTTTCCTTTATTTGTATATGTTAATCCACTGAATTTTGCTGTTAAATATTTGAATGATAATCCTGTTGAAATTTTCTTTGTTAATCTTGTGCCATAACTAATCTGATATGCTGAATTACCATAATCAAACATTCCTGTTAATGTTTTATTAAAATCTCGCTCTTCTATATCATCTATTCCAAACCCAAGCCACGATACGCCAAAACAATGATTATCATAAGGCACAACTGCACTTAAATAACTTAGTTTTCTATCAAGCGATAAATTTGATAACATAAATGATACTTCATTTCTCTCTATTTGCGAAAGACCTGCTGGATTATAATAATTTGCTGTTGCATCATCAGCAATTGCTGAAAATGCTTTACCAAGTCCCTGTGCTCGTGCGCCAACTCCTAATCTTAAAAACGCGCCAGCTCCACCACCTGCTGCATTTACATTTTCATTAAATACAAATATCAAAACTAACACACTAACTATTATACCTATTTTAAAATTCATAACTTAACCTCCTTAAATTTTAATTAAAATTAAGAATTCAAAATTTAACTTTTTTAAATTCTCAATTCTTAATTTCTTTCTTTTTATCTCCTAAAAAATAAAAAGGGGGGAGCAGGAGGAAAAATAGGAGTAAAACCTCCTGCTCGGTTTTTTAGGGGATATAACATCTAACCGATACTTTATTTACTTATTAAAAATTTTAAAGAACAAGAAGAGCAATTTTCATTGCTCTTCCTTCTTATTACTAAATTATCTTAAAACAGCGAGTTTCTTTATTACTCGTTTTGTTTCGCCTGTTAATGGATTTACACCTTCGACTACATAAATATATACGCCATTACCTACTAATTTACCATCACTATTTCTACCATCCCATTCAAATGTCTGAATTACTTCACCTTTGCCATCGCCTCTTGCTGCGCCACTCATTTGATATACTACATTTCCTGTGATATCATATATCTTTATTGTTATTATTGTTGTTTTACCTGTTTGCACATTAAATGTAAATCGTGTCGAACCTGCTGGTATATTATCTACATTTGCTGCTGAACCATAGTTTCTACCATACGGGAATGGATTTGGATAATTAAATGTTGAATCAGCATCAAGAAAACTTGTTGCAGAATCTGTTACTACAAATGATGGTGCGTAAGCAAATATATTGCCCTGTTTATCTGCTATTGTTAATGATGCTAATACATAATAATCATTTGCATTTGAACTGCTTCCACTTTGTGATGGTGCATTCTTTACTCCATAAGCAAATTCTACATCCTGTGGTAAATTTACATATACATATCCTTCGTTATCAATTGAAATTGAATTTATTGCTCCAAATTTTATTCCTGCTGCTTGTTTTATTTTACTTGCTTTTTTACTTAATACTAATTGCTCGCCATTTTGTGTCTCTACTATTACTACTGCTGATTGTTCATCTATACCTGAACCATTATCAGAAACCTTAAATAATCTCAATGATTTTGAACCCCAGTCTTCTTTTCTTATTGCTAATGCTGCGCCACTTGGTGGTGTCTGGTCAGTGAACAATCCATAAATACCACCTTCATTTACTTCTGCTTTTACTACTTTTAAATTCTTATCAACTTTATTCTCTTTATACCCTGCTACATAATCCCATTTATTTGTGCTTTCATTAAATTTATATAATGCTAATTTCTCGATATTTACCATATTACTAAATGCTGCATAAGATATATTTATTTCAACATTTTTACCTGTTGCTATTGATGATGCAAAATTGAAATTGTATGCAGTGCCAACTGCTTCGAGTTCGGTATCTGCTGCACTCGAACTAAATGATGGTGCTAATTTTATTCCACTTCTATTCTTTACCATTACAAATCGTTTAATTGCACCACTTACTTTATCCTTTCGTTCTACTGTTGCTGGTGTTATTGTTATTTTTGCATTATCACTCATTGCACCTGCTGGAACTATTACTTTTGCTCCCTGAATATTTTCTATTACTGTTGTTTCGCTTGCTACTACTAAGCCACTCTTTATGCCTGCTACACCTACACCTATATTACCTGCTCTATCTGCTCCTTTTACTTCTACATAAAAATCACTATCTGTTAAATTTTCAAATACATAATCATATTCATCGCCAAATATTTCATCGCTATTTGCACTATTTAATGTCATTACTTTTGTTTCTGCTAATATACCATTTGAGTATCTATATAATATTGGTACACTGGCTAAATCGTTATGTGTCTCGATAAATGCATATACATTTAAATTATTACCATCTGGCATTGCAAATACATCTATTACTGGTGGTTTTGAATCAAGCACAAATCTCTGTGATTTATATTTATTACTTACTTCATCTTCATAAGCATTGCCTGCTTTGTCTTTTACTACTAATTTTATCTCATAACTTCCATCTTCTAATTCCTGTATTGGCAAATAAGTTACTTTACCTGTTCTATCATATTCATCGCCTGCTATAAAGTGTAATGCATCCTGCGAACCTACTACTAATAATCCATCTTCTTCTCTTTCAAATGTAATACTTAAATCATAATCTGCTATACCTGTTGGATTAGAACCTGCCTGGTCACTTACATCACAACTAATTAATGGATATTTATTATTTGTAATAATTTCACCTGTTTTTCCATCCACTGAAATTGTGCCAGCAACTGGTTTATTCACATCTGCTCTAAATATTGATTTTCTTGTTGGTGCTGCATTACCTACACTATCTTTTACATTTAATTCGATTGTATTATCTTCACCTTCACTTATAGCCGAACTCATATGATATTTCAAGCCATCAATATCATCATAAGAATATTCAGTCTTTGCTTCTTCATTTATCTTTAATGAAATACTTGCTGCATCAATTGTTGAACCTGTTCCATTTAATTTTGCACTTACTAATGGTGTTAATTCATTTATAAAGCCTTCATTCTTATATAATGTTGTTGGGTCATCACCTGGATATAAATAAATTATTTGTGGTGGTTGGTTATCACATACTACTAATCTTCGTTCTATGTTGTAATTACCAAACTGGTCCTGTGCTATAAATGTTATTAAATTTATTCCTTCCATTAATTCTGATAAATATGATGTATGCCCTGCTTCATCTACTGCTTCTACAAACACTACTATTGGTTCTGCTTCGGTTAAATCTATATTAAGTGTGAATGAACCATCGTTATTTACTGATATTTCTTTTGTATCATTACCATTTATTGCCATCATTAATGTAAATTCTTTATTATCACTTGCCTGTCCTGTTATTGTAATCTTTTCTTCTTTTGTTGGTGATTCTATTTCTGGTATTACTAATGTTGGCGCTGTCTTATCTACATATACATTGTATGAAATTGTATTATCACCTGCTGCTAATTCAACTGTATATTCTTTTTCTGATAATGTGCTCACATCAATACTCTTTAATAAATCATTTTCTACTGCTTGTGATAATGTTGTTGTGCTGATTACTTCTGAACCATCTTTTAATCTTATTACTGCGCCGGCTGGTGCACTGCCATATATATCTAATGTATTCTTCATTACACTTGAAAATTTCTTTACACCTTTTTCTAAATATATTTCACCACTTTTTGCTTTATATACTCGTGGTGCTGCTGCTTTCACTGCACCTGCCATTGCTGCTGTTGAATTTGTAATTGAACCAAATGATAAATTACTTGCACTTGAATTTTGTGTTATTGTAAATGATATTTCTGACTTATTATTTAATTTATCAATTCCAATTACTTTTATTTGATTATTTCCTGAATTTAATATTACACCTTCTATTAACCATTCACCTGTATTTAATTCATAAGCAGCAATGTATGTATCACTGATATTTACTACAACTAATATATCAGATATTCCACTACCAATATCATAAGCATTGCCTTTTATTACAATTTGTGTATCTTTAAATATGCTATTTTCTTTTACATAAGAATTTATTGATGGAGCAATTGTATCAACAAAAACATTTCGATAAATACTATATTCTGTATCACCAAATAATAAACCATTATATTGATATGGTAATGAAATTATTTTGCTAAATGTCCCATCACTTGAAACTGTTATATCTGATAATTGCTGTCCATTTAACATAACTGGTATGCTTGCAAAACCTTTTGCATTACCTGTTATTGTTATTGATGATTCTTTTGTATAATTACCTTCATATTCTAATAATCCATTTATAACAATATATTTATTTGTGCCACTCGTTATAACAAAAGTTGAATCAGAACTTATGTTTCCTGCTTTATCAGAAACATAAACACTCACAATATTTTGTCCTTGCTCTAATTTAATTGAGGCATAAAATGCGCCATTTTCATAAGTTGGATAATCATAATTTGTTGTCTCTGCTTTTATATCATTATAAATTGAAATCATAATTGTATTAAATGGTGCCGCTGTTCCAAAAATATTTAAGTATTCGCCATAATTATAAGTATAATAATTAAATGTCGGTTGTGCAGGTTTTTCTGTTATAACATTAAATGTCATTTCTACTGAATAAGCACTTGCATTACCTGCATTATCTACTGCTTTTGCTACTAATGTTATTTGTGAACCTGAAAATGTAATATCTAAAATTTCAAAACTACCATTTGTTGCATCTGCTTTTACTGATGTGCCAACCTGAACATAGTTTGTTCCATCTACTTTATATGCACTTACTAATGAATTTGGTTCAGCTATACCTGTCAATTTTACACTATTTGTAGTTAAATATTTATTTGTATTTGTTATAACTGGTGGTGCTGGTGGTATATTATCATAAATGATTATAATTTCTTTTGATTTTCCACTTATTCCATTTGCGTTTTCTGCTGTTGCTGAAAAATGATTTATTCCCTGTAATAACTGAACATTATTAAATGTAAATTCGCCTGTTGTTGTATCATTTACTGTTATCATCGGTATAAAATTACCTATACCATCTTCATCTATCTTACCATCATTATCATCATCAAAACCATTAATTGGGTCTTCATCAACTAAACCATCACCATCATTATCAACCTGTCTATATAATCTAATGGTATATAAATTTCCAGTAACATCTAATTCACCTGTTATTGTAACACCATTGCCAATCATACTTGCATTAACAATATAATTTGCTGGCTGTGATAATACTGGTGCTGGTGGAACTACTGTATTTATAACAAATACTTCTACTGGCACTGATTCTGGGCTTAATGAATTGCCTGCTATATCTGTTGGGATTATTCGCCAGTAATAAATTCCATCTGCTAATTGTGTATCATATATATCGCCGATTATATTATTTACTACTATCTTATTTGTAAATTGACTATTATTTGCTAATTCTAATTTATATGATACTGCATCACTTACTACTTGCCAATTAAATGATACCCATTTACTATTTACTTCTTTTCCTTTTGTCGGATATAATAATTTTGCTGATTGTGGTGGGGTATTATCATAAATTACTTTAAATACTTTTGTATCAATTCCATCACTAATTCTTATTTCATTTTCACCTGATACTAATGTTCTTATCGCACTAAAAGTTGTTGCTCCACTTTGTTTATTTATATTCTGACCATTTATTATTACTGGGTCTTCTGCTCCGACTTTACCACTTATTGTTATTTCTGATGTATTTACTATCTTACCATCATAGATTGATGTTATTTCTAATGCTGAGCTTGTTATTACATTTATATAGAATGGAACAGCAGAAAAATCTGGTAATGATGTCTTATTACCTTTCTTATCTATTGCTACAATCGAATAATAAATACCAGGTGCTTTAACTATTGACGCTGGTATTGGTCCTGAATATTTATTATTTCCTTTTTCTGTTAATTTATATATACTTGCTTCATCTGTTAATTTCTGCTTTACGCTTACATATACATTTGCAATATCTTTATCTTCATCTGTCACTGTTGCTTCGATTAGTATTGCTTTTCTTTCACTTTCTATTACTGGATTATGAACTATTACTGGTGCTTTACCGACATCAACTCCATAAACTGATACATAGTAAAATTCTGCTGGTGGTTCTGGTAATACTTTTACTACACTATCACTTAATATTCTTATTGTATAGCATAAGCCCGGTGTTGTTACTATTGTCACTGGATTGCCTTTACTATCAAGTGTTTTATATGGTATATTGCCTACATAATATTTCTTTCCTGTTGTGTTATCTACTTTTTCTTCCATCTTTACATTAAATACTTCTGAACCTAACTCTGGTCTTCTATAATTTATTGAAATACTTGAAATTTTACCTGAAATTAAATTTACTCGAACAGGAACATTACTGCCTGCTAATGCTGTATCAACTGGTGTATGTTCTACTGCTACAACTGTTTTTACTTCTGCTGGTTTTACTACTACTTTTACATACGGTTCTGGTGGAACTGGATATGATACTATATTGCTATCGCTATCAACAACACTTATTGCATAATAAACTGCTTTACTTGAACCTATTGCTTCTTTACTTATTGTTCCTGAATATTTTGAACCTGAAATATTTGTCATTGGTATTATTTTGCCACTTGCTAAATTTTCATAAGTATTAAATAATAATTTTACACTACCTGCTGCTAATGTTTTATCATCCGTTACTTCTGCTTCTATTACTAAATTATTTCCTTCTTTTATTTCATAAATTGGACTATGACTTATTACTGGTGGTGCGCCACTGCCTATACTAACCTCAACAAAATATGGTTTTGCTGGTGGTGCTGGATTTATTGCTAATTCACCTGATACACTTCTTGCTGTTATTGTATAAGCAAATCCTGGAACCTGCACTAATTCTGCTGGTATTGAACCAATATAATTTAATCCATCTGTTGTGGTCATTGGTAATAAATATTTTCCACCTTTTGATGTGATTACTTCTATATTTACTGATGCTATTGAATCATTACCAGATGCCCTTACTTCTGCTGTTATTGTTTGTGCTATGCCTTTTTGTACATTCGTTAATGTATAATGTATTATTTCTGGTGGTGAACCAACTGCTATATAATACATCTTATCAACATCAGGTAATTGTGTTATTAAATTGTTTATATTTATTGCTTCAATTTTATAGAATACGCCTGGTGCTTTTACAAATGTTGCTGGTATTTCAAAACTATAATTATTTCCTGCTATTTTAATCATTTCATATATTGCTGCTTCCTGTATCTTGCCTGTTTGACTTATATATATTCTTACTTTTGATATTCCTTCACTATCACTTGCAATTGCTGTTATTGGTATCTTCTGATTACTTAATGATGATAATACTGCATAATGTGTTAATGTTGGTGGCACAGAACGACCTTTAATATTTACATAATATGGGTCATATTTTTCATCTGGTATAGTTGTCTTTAAGCCAGTTGTATCTTCGGCTACTATTCGATATTTAATAAATGGTGCTATTACTTTGTTGCCTGGTATTATTCCTATATATTCGCCTGTTGCACTATCTATCTTCATATCTACTACACCAACATTCAAACTCTTATCTGAATATGTCACTCTTACTTTGCCTAAATTATTATCTGCATCACGAACAATTGCTTTTATTATTATATCTTTCCCTTCTATCTGTTCTATTATTGAATAATGTGAAATTTCTGGTGGATTACCTACACTCTTCTTTATTCCAACAAAATATGCTGGATAAATTAATTCTGGTTTTATACTCTTATTGCCTGCTGCGTCAATTGCTTCAATTCGATATTCAAAACCTGGCTCTTTTATATAGCCTGCTGGTATTGTTAAACTATATATACTATCTGTTGTTTTTAACATTGGTATTGGATATTCTGCATTATTAAATAATGTTTTAACTCTTGCTATTACTGAAACTATTGTATCATCAATATCTGTTACTGTTGCATTAATTTTTAATACTGCACCTTCTAATGTATCGCTTAATGCTGAATGAACTATTACTGGTGGATAACCTGTTGATTTCTTCGTTACTTCTACAAAGTATGGGTCATATTGTGCTTCTGGTTTTAATGCTATATTGCCATCTACATCTATTGCTTTAATTCTATATGTAAAGCCAGGTTGTCTTACTATTGTCATTGGCAATGTTGCTGTATAAGTATCACCATTCTTTGTCATTAATATTGTTTGTTTTATTGTTGTTGCTGCATTTACTATTTCTATTTCTGCTTTTGATACACTATTTGCTGCATCATTATCTACTATTATTGCGCTTATTGTTACTGCTTCGCCTTCATTTACTGCTCCTACTTTACTATGATAAATTACTGGTGGATTGCCGGCTGATATTACTGCTGGTTTGACTCCCACAAAGTATGCTGCTTCATTTACTGCTGGTATTGTTGTTATATTATTCATTTCATCTTTTGCGGTTATTCTATAATTAAAGCCCGGTGTCTTTACATCTGTGCCTTTTATTACTGCTCGGTATGTATTTTGTGTGCCCGGCACTTTTATCATACTTATTATTTTTGGTAATGCTGTTGTTCCATAACTATATGTTAAATATGCATCAGTTATTGTATCATCAGCATCTGTAATTTCTGCTGTTATCTCAATATTATTATTTTCTATATATTCACCAGTTAATTTTTGATGACTTATTATCGGTGGCTCGCCTGAACTTACTGATTTTACTATATTTACAAAATATGGTGAATATTGTAATAATGGTGATGCTGTATTTAACCCTTCTGTATCCTGTGCTATTATTCTATATTCTATACCTGGCTCTTTTAACCAATCTTTTGGTATTATTGCATTATAATCATCTGCGCCTGAATTTGTTAATAATAATTCATATACATTACCTGTTGCTACCTGTTTTATTATTGCTTTTACTGTTCCTACATTATTATCTTCATCTTCTACTATTGCTGAAAGTTCTACACCTGTTGTTACTTCTGATAAAATTATATCTGATAATTTATTATGAAAAATTTCTGGTGCTACACCTGTTATTGCTCCACTTGTTAATGGCACATATATCTTTACAAAATATGGATTTAAACCTATTGCTGGGTCTTCAGTTATTAATCCTGTTTTATCAAAAGCAATAATCTTATATTCAAAGCCTGGTTCAACTACATCTTTTCCACTTAATATTGCTGAATATTCATTATTTCCTTCATTTATCATTATTAGTTCTTTTGGTGTTGCTACATTTGCTGGTTTTATTCGAACTATTGCATAATCAAGATTATCATCAGTTATTTCTGCTTCAAATCTTATTGTTGCGCCAACAACTGTATCGCCCACCTTTTGATGAACTATAACTGGTGGAACTGCATTTATTGCTAATGGTTTTATCACACTTACAAAATATGGACTATATTGAATCTCTGGTAAATTTGCGACTAACTTACTTGTATCTTCTGCTATTATTCTATATTCAAAGCCCGGTGCTTTTATTATTGTCGATGGTATCATTGCTGTAAATTTATCATTTGCAAAATACATCTTTATATCATAATTACTTGCTTCATTTATTGGTTTTATCCTTACTATTACTTTATTTCTATCAAGATTATTATCATCATCTGTTATAACTGCTTCTATTTTTGCTGCTGTATCTCCTTCTAATAATTCGGTTATTCTATTGTGTTTTATTACTGGTGCTTTGCCTATTGCTGTTTCTTTTATTACCTGCACATAATATGGTGCATACTGAATTTCAGGATTTGTTGTTTTTAATAATTCTGTATCTATTGCTACTATCCTATAATTTAAGCCAGGTTCAAGAACTTCGTTTGCTGGTAATTCTAATTTATACAATGTCTTATCGCCTGTGTCCTGTATCATTGTCCTTACAAATGGTATATTATCTGTTGGTCTTGTAAATTCGATAAATACCTTGCTTAAATTATTATCCATATCATAAACATTTGCTGTAAATAAAGCATTCTTATTTGCTATTAATTTATCTACTTTTGAATGATATATTTCAGGTGCTGAACCTGTTACTGCTTTTCTTGTTACATTTACAAAATATGGGTCATACTGAATACCTGGATTATATACTTCTAATTTTGTCTTATCAACTGCTTTTATTCTATATGTAAAGCCTGGTGATACTACTTTCTCTTTTGGAACTGTAAATGAATAATTATTGCCACCTGTATTTATCATTTTATATACTGATGCTATTAATTCATTGAAGCCTTTTATTTCTACGAATACTGCATTTGTATCAAGGTTATAATCTGCATCTGTTACTGTCGCGGTTATTACAGTTATCTCGTTCTCTATTTTATCTGATATTTTATTATGTGTTATTACTGGTGCATTACCTGTTACTTGTCCTTTTGTCACATTTACCCAATACGGATTTGTTGTTATTTCTGGCTTAAATGCTACTTTTCCTGTCATATCAGTTGCAATAATTCTATAATTAAATCCAGGTGCGGTTATCATTGTCTTTGGTATTATTACACTATAACTACCTGAACCTGCTATTGTTTCTGACATTGTAAAGAATGATGGTGTTGCATTTAATGGTGTCTTAAACTCTACTTCTATAAACGATAAATCACCATCAACATCAGTTACTTGTGCTGTTATTATTGCATCATTGCCTTCTGTTAAATCACTAATTTTTTGTGCTATTATTTCAGGTGTTGAACCTGTTAATGCACCTTTATTTACCATTACAAAATATGGTTCTGCCTGAGCATTTGGTTCTTCTGTTCTCAGTCCTGCTGTATCAACTGCAACTATTTTAAAAGCAAAACCCGGACTCTTTACTTCTGCGCCTGGTATTATTCCTTCATAAATATTATTTCCTTTTGCTTGCATTTCAAATATCAATGGTGTTGCTAAATCAGGTCTCATCATTCCTATAAATGCTTTAAATAGATTATTATCTACATCTGTTATTTCTGCACTTATACTTACTGAGTCACCTTCTATTACATTTGATAATTGATGATAATATGTTATTGTTGGTGGCAAACCAACTGCATTTGCCTTTTTTATTGTTACCCAATAACCTTTTTCTGTAATTGAAGGTAAACTGCTCATTAATCCATATTTATCTACTGCTATTATTCTATATTCAAAACCTGTGCCTTTAACTTCAACACCCGGAATTGTAATTGAATATGTCTCACCTGCTGTATAATTCGGTGTCCCACTTTCTGGCATTAAACCAAATGTTATTGGATAATTTAATTCTGGTTTTCTTATTTCTATCATTACATTTACATATTCATCTGCATCAGCATCCTCTATTTTTGCTCTTATTGTTAAATCTGTATTTTCTGTTGCTTCAATTATTCTTTGATGTGTTATTATTGGTGCTACACCAGTTGCTGCGCCACGAACTTCTACATAATTTGGTGCATTTATTAATACTGGTGATATTGTCCTATTCCCTGCACTATCAACTGCATAAATTCGATATTCTACACCTGGCATACTTAATTCTGCTGGTGAGATATATACGCTATAATCATCACCTGTTTTTTGCATATCATATTCAAGTGTAACCCCATAACCTGGCACATTTAACCATACATATACTCTTGCTAAATCATTATCTGCATCTGAAACTAATGCATTTATTGTTAAACCATCGCTTTTTAATACACTCATTACTGGTGTATGGGTTATTGATGGTGCTGAACCTGTTGCACCACCTTCTATTACACTGACCCAACCTGGATTGTCTGTCAATGGTGGATATACTGTTTGATTACCTTCGGTATCGGTTGCGTATATTCTATATAAGAAACCAGGTTCCTGCACATCACTTGTTAATAATAATGCTCTATATATATTATCACCATTTGTTGCCATTATTATCTTATATGGTGTTGATGTTAATGTCCTTTGTAATTGTAATTCTACTACTCCTATGTTATTATCATCATCTATTATTTCTGCTTCGACCATATATGTATCATTTGCTATTAATACTGATGGTATATTAACAGAACTAATTGTCGGTGGATTTCCTATTGTTGTTGTTGTAACTACATTAACTAAAATTGGATCATTTAATAATGATGGATAATATTTTGTTGCGCCTCTATTATCTTTTGCTCTTATTCGATATTTAAAGCCAGGTGTATTTATTAAATAAGTAAAATTACTAAAATTAAATTGATATACTGAATCTGAAATTTGTTCAAATAAATATATCTCTTCTGGTGCATTTATACTTGCACTTCTATAAACAAGTGCTACTTCTGTTATGTAATCATTTATATCATTATCATAAACATTTGCAAATAAAGAAACTGAACCATCATTTTGAACAAGTGTTTGAGAAATTGGAGTATGCTCAATAATAGGTGGATTATTTGAAGTATCGCCTGTTAATGGAACTGATACGAAAAATTTTTCTGCCATCGGCATAGTAGTCATATTTCCGCTATTATCAACTGCTACAATACTATAACCAAAGCCAGGATATACCACTAAATTGCCTGGTAATTCATAAGTAAATAAATTATTACCTTCATAATTCATAATAAATTCGTATTCTGCTGCATTTGGATTCTGTTGATACTTTAAATAAACATTTCTTAAATTATCATCAAATACCATTGCACTTATATTTATTGGTTGATTAAGTATCGCTGTTTGTATTGGATAATGCTCTATTACTGGTGCTGATAAATTCCTTACTTCTACTGTATATGGTAGCAAACTCGTCATTGGTTCTATTGTTTGTTGTAATGCGAAATCTCTTGCTGATACTCTTATTCCTATATATGGTGAAATAATATCGTTTGCTTGTAACATTACTGAAAATATATTATCGCCTGCATATTCATCGCCATTTACTCCTTCATCATTCATTATATATTCTTTTGGCACTGTCCAATTTGGATTTGATAAAATTACTTTTACTGTCGTTGTATCAAGGTCTCCTTCATTATCTATTACTGAAGCTTTTACTATTACATCACTTGCACCTTCTGATAAATATGTTGTATTATCAGGTGAGTAAATTGTAATTGATGGTGGTGTGCCTGCTGCAAATTCTACTACTTTTGTATCTGAATGAATAAATCCTGCTTTATCTGTTACTATTATTGTTACTTTTTCTAATTGATTATCACTAATTGCAAAACCAGGTGCTACTCCATTATTTAACCACGCTTCTTCTAAATTATAATTATCAGGCGAAATGTAAACTGTTTTTGGTGTATTTTCTTCTATTATCGCAATACTTATTGCGCCTCTATAACTTGAATCAACATTACCATATTCATCTTCTGCCTGTATTGATAAATATATTTGACCATTTCTAACCTGTGTTGGTGGAATTGCACCAATATTATATTTATATGCTGCGTTAGGTCTTGATACAAAATTTATTACATCAGAATATAAGCCAGTAGCACTTGCCCTTAACTCTGTATAGGCACTGACTTTACATTTTACTGAAAATATTGCTATACCATCTTGAACTTGCTTTGTATAAGAAGTAACCTCATTTCCATTTTCATAAATTACTGCATTGTCACCACTTAATACTTCTAAATTTACATTTGTTGTATTATCAGTTTCAATTACATTGTTACCTGCATCTGTTACTTTTACATATATTGTAACTTCATTATCTATTCTTGGTTCACCAACCATTTCTATCTTTAATTTAACTGGTGTTCCTGAACCAACAAAATTTACTATTCCTGTGCAACTTGAAACTCCTGTTGATGTAAATGTTGCTTCATAATCTCCTGCTGTCATTGCTGTTACTGCAAATTGTGCTATTCCATTTCTTACTGTTTTTTCTGGTGCTGATAATAATGTTAAACCACTCTGTAAATTAGTTATATTTACTATTGTCGAACTATCATTTAATAAAACATTCCCATAATTATCACATAATGCAACTGATACAAATAATGTATCACCTGGAATACCCGGAACTTGATTTACTATATTTACACTTAATTTTGCTTTTTCAGCCGGTAGCATTTTAATATCTGATGAAATTGATGGATATGTATTATTCAAAGAAACATAAAAATTATGTTTTATAAATGCTATTCGTCCTGGTCTGAATAGAATTGTTGCTACACCATTTGTAAAATTTATTTCTGTATAATTAACTATATTATTATTAACTACAAAACCAAATTCATTTAAATATGCATTTGGGTCATCAATTAAGCCAAATTGGCTATATAAGTTATTACGATTTTGATTATCAAAATAATAATTTATTTGTCCCATTCCTGTATAATTTACAAAATTGCCCATTTTATCAACTGTCTGTAATACTACCTGTATTTGATTATCTGATACTTCTAATTCTATTGGATAACCACCTAATTCTGTGCAACTTACATTATTTTGTCCAATAAAAATTTGAACACAATCTGCAAAACCTACTTTTATCTCTGCTGTATCTGATTGTGTAAATTGTATCTTTGTATCTGATGTAAAAATTGAGCACTGAAATACACCCATTTCAAGCGGTTCTATTGTTATAAATGGTGGTCCCATAGTAAAGGAGGACATATCTAACATTCCACTTACTGTATTACCATCAATGTTCCCAAAACTCGTATTTATGAGTCGAGCATTACTTGAAATTGTAACTGATACATTACCTTGATAACTACCTGATAAATTACCATATTCATCTACTGCTAATATTCTTATATTTACTGGTCTGCCAATTCTTAAATCTGTGAAATCTTCATCTATGTTGAAATCATTATCATTATCAAAATTATCAATTTCATCTTCATCAATTGCACCATCATTATCATCATCTCGACCTGCTCCAAATACTGCTACTATACCTTTTGGAATTATCTTAAAAGTAAACATTGAATAAGAAGATAAATATTTTTGCTCTGGACCAATTTCTATACTATTTAATGTTATTGATAGTTGTTGATTATCAAACATAAATGAATTAGGTATATTTCTTTTTGCTGTCAATAAAATACCTAATACTGTTGTATCATTAGGTGTTAATTCAACTCCATTTTCTATATTTAAATTATAATCAAGACTATCGAAAGGAAATTCTGCTATTAAATAATCTGTATTATCAATAACATTATCGCCATTGCTATCTTTGTATAAACTAATTGTATCGCCGATATCTTTTACTGGTTGTGGTAAATTTATATTAAAATTTTTTGCAACTACTGTATCATTTGAATTATTTAAAATATTAAATAAAAGAAGTGGCTTAATTGTATTTGGATTTATTATATTAGTAAATAATTCTTTTAATTCGATAATTATATTTGTATCACCACCAGGTCCACCTTGATTTCCTGATAAAACATTAAATAATATTTGTGATTTTGAAACAAGTATCGGATATGTTCCATCTGATTTATAGCCCTCAACTGCAATTTTATATGGTGTATTTGGTGGTAAATACATTATTTCATAATTTGTAGTATCTAATGGTATTTGAGATATTCTCATAGGAGAATTAAAAGATGGTTCTGTATTATCTGTTTGTTCATATATTATATCATGCCATTCAACTTCTGGATTTGTATCATTATTCCACTCAACCATTATATGCCCAAGTCCAACGCCATAAGCATTCGCTGTAAAGAAAGTAACCTGTCCTTGAACTGGCTGTAATATTATTTGTCCGATATATATATAAGTATCATAATATCCTTCTGCGTATCTACCTACTGGCTGGTATCCATCTTTTATGACTTCTATATAATAACTATCGCCTTCACTTAAATTGAAATTAAACATTCCATCAATATATGTTATTATACTATCATAAAATACTTCATTCTTAAAGAGCCTTACTTCTGCATCGGCGATTGGATAATTATTATTATCTTTTACTACACCGCTTATTGCAAATCCTACCATTCCGCCGCCTACTGGCTGTAATATTATTTGTCCGATATTTACATAAGTATCATAATATCCTTCTGCGTATCTATCTACTGGCTGGTACCCATATTTTATGACTTCTATATAATAACTATCGCCTTCACTTAAATTGAAATTAAACATTCCATCAATATATGTTATTATACTATCATAAAATACTTCATTCTT
>Ga0209409_1000244_pt1 | contig 58641 bp, 53 predicted proteins | sample AD_JPNMR1_MetaG_FD_184424 | JGI IMG/M metagenome (GOLD analysis project Ga0209409, IMG submission 184424) | Active sludge microbial communities of municipal wastewater-treating anaerobic digesters from Japan - AD_JPNMR1_MetaG (SPAdes) (version 2) | ecosystem: Engineered > Bioreactor > Anaerobic... | reverse complement strand
TCTAATGCCACTTTTGATTTAAAAGAGGAGCTAAACTTTTTTCTTGAACTTCTTTCCATAAGACAACTTTTAATTATTTATACGTTAAATTTTTAATTTTGTTGTCCTAAAAAAGGGGACCATTATAATCATCTATCATTTATTATGTTATGTTTAAAATTTTTGATTCGTTTTAAAACTACAAAAACACGAATTAAATGAATAAGTAATATTGTAAATTTTTTGTTTAATTTGAATATTGCTTTTTAGCTTTTTCAATGCTTCTGCAGTTAATGAAGAAAATTTTATTTAAAAATTAGTGAGCATCGAGCCAGTTTTCTGCTATGCCATAATCAACCACTAAAGGTACTTTTAAAGAAATCACATTCTCCATTTCGAAAACAACTATTTCCTTTACTTTTTCTAATTCCGGTTTATAAACATCGAAGTTTAATTCATCATGTACCTGTAAAATCATTTTTGAATTTAAATTTTCTTCACGGAAACGGTTTGCAATTTTTACCATTGCAAGTTTTATAATATCAGCAGCAGATCCTTGAATAGGGGCATTAATAGCATTTCGTTCAGCAAAACCTCTTACAACGGAATTTCGGCTGTTAATGTCTGGTAAGTATCTTCTTCTTCCGAAAATTGTCTCAACGTATTCTTTATCCCTTGCCTTACGAATACATTCATCCATATATGATTTTACTCCGGGAAAAGATTCAAAATAGCTGTCTATTAATTGTTTTGCTTCAGTTACGGGTATGTTTAAACGCTGGCTTAATCCAAATGCGGAAATTCCGTATATTATTCCAAAGTTTGCTGTTTTAGCTTTAGCTCTCATTTCTTTAGTTACTTTATCTTCATCAACCTTGAAGATTTTTGCTGCTGTAGCTGTGTGAATATCGAGACTGTACTTATTGAAAGCTTCGAGCATATTTTTGTCGTTGCTTAGATGAGCCATTAATCTTAACTCGATCTGAGAGTAATCCGCTGAAAAGAAAATATGTTCAGAGTTTGATGCAACAAAACACTTCCTTATTTCACGACCTCGTTCTTCTCTAATAGGAATATTTTGCAAATTTGGATTATTCGAACTTAATCGTCCGGTAGATGTAATTGTTTGATTAAAACTTGTGTGTATTTTACCGGTCTTTGGATTTACAAGCTGAGGCAACACCTCTACATAAGTGTTTAATAATTTGTTTACCGATCTGTAATCGAGTATGTCATTTACAATTGGATGTTTATCTGAAAGTTTTGCAAGTTCTTCTTCTCCGGTGCTGTATTGTTGAGTTTTTGTTTTTTTAGGATTGTTTATAATTTTTAATCTTTCAAATAAAATCATTCCAAGTTGTTTCGGGGACGAAATGTTAAATTCTATTCCCGCTAGGGAATATATTTTTTGCTCTATTTTTTGTAGTTCTTCTCTGAGCTGAATGGCATAATTTCTTAAATAATCAGTATCAACTTTTACTCCTTCAGCTTCCATGTCTATTAGAACATACGCCAGAGGCATTTCAATTTGATTAAACAGGAAGTATAAGTTATTTTCTTCAATTTGTTTTTTGAAAATTTTTTTGAGACGTAATGTTATATCTGCATCTTCGCATGCATAATCAGATACAATTTTTACGTCAATATCTTTCATGTTTCGTTGACCTTTACCTTTTTTACCTATAAGGCTTTCGATCGAAACCATTTTGTAGCCCAAATAAGTTTGAGCGAGCGTATCTAGATTGTGTTTTTGCTCGGGTTGCAAAAGGTAATGAGCAATCATGGTATCGAAAAGGCTGGTTTTAAGTCTAATGCCGTATTTGAGCAAAACTGTGAGATCGTATTTTAAATTTTGACCAATAATTAAAATGTCTTTGTTTTGAAATATAGGTTTGAATTTTTCTAAAGTCTTAATTTTTAGATCAAAACTTTCCGGCATTAATACATAAAATGCTTCTTTTTCTTTTACCGAAATTGCCATTCCCAAAAGTTCCGCTTCCCATGGATTTAGAGAGCTGGTTTCTGTATCTATGCAAATTTCAGTATAGTTTTTTAACTTCTCAACAAGTGTGTCAATTTCAAACTCTGTTTCTATAAGTTCGTAATCCACATCAGATTTATCAAAAGTGTAAAATTCTAATCCCGGATTTTCGTTATGTAAGGGAATATTGTTATTTCCAAATAAATCAAGTTGAACATGAGTTTGGCTAGGTGCGGAAAACTTAGTTTCGGAATAGTCGTTAAAGTTAATTTCTAATTCCGGTTTTAATATTCTTTCTTTTAGGGTTCGAAATTCAAGTTCATCAAAGATTTCAGCTAATATTTTTGTGTTTGGTTTTTCAATTTCTAAATTTTTAAGGTCAACATTAACGGGGACATCTGTTTTGATAGTTACCAATTCGCGGGATAAAATTAGTTGTTCCTTGTTGTTTAAAATATTTTCTTTTTGTTTTCCCGAAAGTTTTTCGATGTTTCTAAAAATATCATCAATACTTCCAAATTCCGATATTAGTTTTGATGCGGTTTTTTCCCCAATTCCGGGAACTCCCGGAACATTATCCGAAACATCTCCCCATAATGCTAATATGTCCCTCACTTTTGATGGTGAGTTTACTCCATAATATATTTGAATATTTTCGGAATTAATAATTTCAGCCGAGTTACCGGAACGTCCCGGCTTATAAATCAGAATATTTTTATCTACTAACTGACCATAGTCTTTGTCTGGTGTCATCATATAAACAATATTTCCATCTTCAGCATATTTTTTTGCTAAAGTGCCAATAACATCGTCGGCTTCATAACCTTCAATCTCGATAACGGGGATTTTATATGCTTCCAGAATTTTTTTAATATAAGGAACAGCTGCTCTAATGTCTTCCGGAGTGGCTTCTCTGTTTGCCTTGTATTCAGGATACATTTCATGTCTGAAATTTGGACCAGGTGGATCGAAAACTACTGCAATGTGAGTTGGTCTTTCTTTCTTTATAACTTCTTCAAGGGTATTTACAAAACCAAATATTGCCGAGGTATTAAAACCTTTGGAATTTATCCTTGGATTACGGATAAATGCATAATATGATCTAAATATTAGAGCGTAAGCGTCAAGTAAAAATATTTTATTTGCCATAGTTTTTATTTTTCCAAAGATATAAACAATAGTGCAATTTAAAACTTAAAGTTGTAAATTTGAAATGTAAATTTGAAAACAGTCCGAAATTTATTTTACTCTTTGATAAATTTAAAAGAGTAGGTTAAATCTGCTGATTTTAATTGCAATAAATAAAAGCCTTTTTGTAATCCTCCAATTAGGATATAACTCGAATTTTCCGAAACTGTCCCTTCTAATAAAATTTTACCTGTTAAATCAATTATCTTGTAGCATAAAAAAAGAGGTTCTAAACTTTCGATACGAAGATAATCAGTTGCAGGATTTGGATATATTTTTAATGTTGAGTTTTGATGGTAATTAGTAATGGATGTGATATTATTGGAATTTATTGAAAACCAATTTACTGCCTGATTTTCAGTACTATTTAAAATTATAAATAATTCATCGGAAACCAAACCGGGCTTTTCTACGCTAATATAATAAGAACCGTAGGCTAAATTTTTAAACTCAAAATATCCACTTCCATCGGTTAATCTAAAATCCATAACGTCTTTATTTGAATTTTTTAGAAACACAACAGTGTTGGCTGCCATTCCTTCTTCAAAAACTGTTTGGCGAAACCAGTTCCTTATAAATATACTTTCTTCAAAGCTCGCAGTATCAATATATCTAACAAAGCCGCATATTTTCCCGTTGTTTATTCCAACTTCATAATAGGGATATAAAAAGCTCTGAAAAACGGTATCTGAATAAAGATTTATTAATGAAGCGTCCTGCCAGAAAACATCATTACTTTGATAAACAGGAGAATATTTTGGAAAATAGATAGTATCAATATCAAAATACGGGATTAAATGTGCGAGATATTGATTGTTTCTGTCAAGATTTTCAAATTTATACAAGCCATCTATAATTTCGCTTTGAGCAATAGCCTTAAAATATTCTCCCGATCTTTGGTATAATACTGCCATGCCTGATGGAAGCAAAGTAGAACCGGCTTTTACAATTCCATATAAATTAGAGATATTTGGTACAACCTGATTAACTATTATATTTTTACAAATTGTTGAGGAGCAGTTATAATGAGTAAGTATCGTTAAGCATACTTCGTAATTTCCTGGATCACGATAAATATGTAGAGGATTGCGGGCATAAGAATAATTCCCGTCTCCGAAATCCCAGTAAAAATAATCTTCTTCGCCGTGAGAGTTATTTACAAATCTATATAATCCGAAAATTTGCTGAAAACTCAAAGAATCAATACTGAAATCTGCATTGCAATTATTGTTGTATCCTATCGTTACACAATCAGTTCCATAGCAGTTATCTCCATTTGTGAGAGTTACACAATATGTCCCCGGCGATAGGTTCTGAATTTCAGCACCAGTTTGTCCGTTACTCCAGTATGCAAAATAGCAACAAGGGATATTCGAATATCCATAAACATAAGCTCTTCCATTATTATAATTAGGTGCTGTTGCATTTTGTGTCGAAAAATAAATATCTAAATTACAATCCGGTGATGAAGCGGGAATGCCTACTAAAATTTCCTTTTCAACATAATCAAAGCAACCTTCTTCTGTGAATATGCTAAGCCTTACAAGATATCGTCCGGGATTAGAATATAAATTAGATGGGTGTTCTTGATAACTTGTATTTCCATCTCCAAAATCCCAGTGTTGATAAATCTGTCCTTCGTCGGAAATCTGAGATTGATTATAGAATTGTATATACAGAGGCGAACTTTCCTGATAAATAAAATTAGCCTCGCATCCTGCAATTAAAGGATTTAATCCAAAAAATACAATTGCCAATATCAAAAAAAAATGCCTCAAAATACGAACTACAATTTATATGATATTCCTGTTCTCAGTCCATATCTCATTGAACGCAAATCAAGGGCATAATTTCCATTAAAACTATTAATAAAATTGTCTCTAAAATATGGCTCTACATAAATTCCAAATTTTTTTGTAAACGAGTAGTTTAAGTTCAATGAGAAGTAATAATCTAAATTAAATTCTCTATATGGAATTTCAGCTATTGGCAAAATTTCGTCTGAATATAAATCATAAAAATTTCCTTTCTTTCCTGTTAACAATCCTCCAATAATTCCCGCTTTGGGAATAATTTCCAGTTTACCTGTTTTAAATGAATATCCAAAAACAACTGGTATCTCAATGTACGACATACTGTTTTCTGCAGAATAATTCAAATTTTTTAAAACGGTATCCTTTATAGCTATCGAAATGGAATCTTTAAAAACAAAATTTGTTGAATCAACATGCGGAATGTAAACAATGTTACCATTCAAATATTCATCAAGATCCAAAAACCAAACAGTATCGTAAATCCAAACTGAATTATCGAAATATTGAAATTCGGTGATGGTATTTATCTCTGTTTCTACTTTTTCAAAATTTATTTTTTGGCGATTGGTGAAATATGAGATTCCACTATTTATATAAAATCGTCTGTAAAAATAATCAATTCCAAGCCCAAAACCAAATGAATTATTGTCTTTTAAATTTTCTGATAATGTTTTAAATTCGTTTTGAAGTTCGGGATTATTTAATTTAAATCTGTATTTATTGTTAATGTAATAATCATAAAAGATACTAAACCTTACAAAAGATTTATCCTCCACAATTGGAACTCCACCAAAGTCATAACCAATAGTATCTCTTTTTATTTCATAGTTAACAATAAAGTTGTTTAATAAACTGTCGTTTGAAATTTTTAACTCTGGATATCTCAAATATAAGGGTTTATTTAGGTTGAGGAAATGTGGAATTTTAGAATATGTTTGTATTTCTCCGGTTTGAGTATTAGCGTTGTATTTGGTTATAAATAAGTTATTATTAATTTGATTTTCAACAATTTCCGAAATTTCATTATTTGTGTTTTTTGTAAAAACTATAGTAGTAATATGAATGGGTGATGTTTTTGAGTTTTCTCCTATTAAAGTAATTTTATTTATGGATACAGAATTGTCATTTTCTTTATTGTCAGAAGAAATAGTAATTTGTGTATCTTCAGTTAAGTTATTTAATGCAGGGATGTCATTATTTTGAATTTGAGAATTGTCATTTATGAGAATTTCTCTCCCGCCATCGAAGTTAAAAAATTTGAATTCTGTATTGTTAAAAAATATTATTGAACCAACTATTGTAGTGATAATAAGTCCGGCGTAATAGATGTTAAAACTGAAAGGAGAAAAATGTAAAAATTTATTGAACCAAAGAGCAGTGGCAATTCTTCTCCAAACATGATCAGCCACACTCATTTTAAAGCCTCTGAACTTTTCCTGATAAAGATGCTCGAGTCTCATACCGGAAATTTGATTTTCAATTCCGTCCCACACCTTATCAGAAGGTTCCAGGCTGAAATCTTTGAATTCATCCCTGAAAATGTCTTCTATTTTTCCTTTCTTACTCATTTCGAGCAATTTTTTTCAATTCAGTTAATTTTTCTTGCAACAAAGCTCTGGCTCTACTATATTGCGATTTAGAAGTTCCAACGCTGATATTAAGCATTTCTGCAATTTCGCGATGTTTAAATCCTTCAATCGCATATAGGTTAAAAATAATTTTAAATCCCGGCGGAAGCATATTTATGCTTCTCAGTAGCTCTTCTCTGGTAAATTCTTCATTGTCAATTTCGTAGTCCCCGTCTAAAATTTGAGTTTCCTGAATACTGTCAAAATCTTTATGAAAATCATGCTTCAATGAATTTCTGTAATGACTTATAGCAGTATTCACCAGAATTTTTTTCATCCAACCTTCAAAAGAACCTGTTTCACTATATTGATCAATTCTTGTAAGAATTTTCACAAATGCTTCCTGCAGGATATCTTCCGCATCTTGACGCGACTTACTATACCTGTATGCAATCCCCATAAAAAGTGAGGCATACCGTTCATAAAGGCATCTTTGTGCCCTTTTATCCATTTTTCGGCAGCCCGCAATTATTTCGTTCAAATCCTGCATTCAGGCATCACAGTTTTAGACTTAATAATATAAAAAAAGGTTGCAATTGAATTTTATCCCTAAATATTTTTCAAATTGCCAAAATAATATATTTCATTTAAAGATGGAAGTTTGTGAAAATATTTTTATAAAAAAATCACTCTAAATACAATTGAATTAAGCCCTCCGGTGCAACGATTATTATTTTTTGGTTATCATAATCAATGGTTTTGATAATATCTTCATTCCAGGGAATAATTATATTTTTACCTTTGAACTCTGTTTCAAAGACGATATTGCCCGGGATTTCATTGAACAGAATGATCTTACCAATAAATCCGAAAATTTCATCAAAAACTTCAAATCCTTCTAAATCAGCAAATTCATTTTCGGAGTCTGCTTTATTCGTAATAGGTAGGTCTTCAGGCTTAACTAAAATATCAATATTTGAATATTTTTGTGCTTGTTCTTCAGAGTCAATAAATTGTAATTTTAAAACAATATTAGCAGCATTTTTAATTTCTTGAATAAAAAAAGGAACCGGTATTCCTTCGATTAGTAAGAATACCGGTTTGTTAATTTCAAAAACTTCTTCGGAAAAATTCTCGATAAGTTTTATGCTGAGGTGTCCTTTTAAACCATGAGGTTTAATTACGGATGCAACCTGAATCAGCTCAACTCCATCAAAAATCATTTTTATTCCTCAGTGTTTTCTAAATTTTCGCTCGATTCGGGCTGAGTGTTTTCTTCTTGTTGTTCAGCAGCTTTAGCGGCTTGAGCAGCAAGTTTTTGTGCAATAGCTTGTGCTTTTGCTTCTCTTATTTTCTTTTCTGCTTCAAGTCTTTCTTTTTCTTCTTTACGTTTTTGATCTGCAAGGCCAACAACTTTAGCTTTAATTTTAGATTCTTTTTGTTCTAACCAGGTATTGAAACGTCTTTCAGCTTCTTCCATATCGAAAGCTCCTTTCTTTACGCCTTCGAGCAAATGTTTTTTCATTAAAACACCTTTGTAAGATAAAATTCTTCTTACTGTAGGAGAAGGTTGAGCTCCTTTTGTTAACCAATCCAAAGCTCTATCAAAATCTAATTCGATAGTTGCAGGATTTGTCATTGGGTTATAAATTCCCAGCTTTTCGATAAGTTTACCATCACGTGGTGCACGGCTATCAGCAGCAACAATGTGATAAAACGGTTTGTGCTTACGGCCATGTCTTGCAAGTCTTAATCTAACTGCCATAATTTCAAATTTAAAGTTAATAACTATATTTACGGTTTCTCGAACCGGGCTGCAAAGTTAAAATTTTTTTTTATAAAAGAATCTTTTGTCAAAGATTTTTATTTTTTGTTTTAATTCTTAAAAGAAGCTTTCGTTCGTTCAAATAAACAAAAAACAAAAATCCAGAGAATAGTACTGTATTCAATATCATATTAAGGTATAGTTTTTCCAGTTTTATTAATATGCTTATAAAATAAATGAATAAGCTTAAAACTAAATAAATTATCGAGTTCTTAATTTTATATGGTACATAATAATATTTTTGTCCCCAGAAATATGAAAGTAGGGTCATTAAAAAGTAGCAAATAAATGTTGCCCATGCCGAACCTACATATCCATAAATAGGAATAAGTATCAGATTCAAAATTATTGTTACTGCTGCTCCAAAAACAGCTAGGTAGGCTCCGTAACGTGTCATGTCGTTGAGTTTATACCAAATAGAAAAATTATAAAAAATTCCGAGGAAAAGATTTGCCAGCAATAAAATAGGAACAACCTTCAATCCCTCATGAAATTTTGACCCGATAAAATATTTTATGATATCTAGATAAAGCATTACGCCTAAAAAGATAATTAATCCGCAAATGATAAAATATTTTGTTGCTAGTGCATAAAGATCTTTAGCATTTTCTTCGTTTTTGTTGCTGAAGAAAAACGGATCGGCAGCATACCTATACATTTGTATAAATAAAGTCATCAAAATGGCAAGTTTGTAATTAGCTCCATATATTCCTAATTGTTCCATCGGGTTGTTTTCGAGTGGTACCAGGTATTTAAGCATCGCTCTGTCGAGTGTTTCGTTTATCATTCCAGCAAAACCTGCTATTAACAATGGCCACGAATAAGATAAAATTTCTTTTAGAAGTTTTCGATTAAAATCAAACTTTACATCTAAAATTTCGGGTAATAAAATTACGAGAGTTATGATATTTGCAACTAAATTCGAAATAAAAACATAACCAACCCCAATATTACCATCATAAATATATAGAAGTAAGGAATTAGGATTGGAGATTTCGAGTTTGGGACATAGCAAATAAAAATATAAATTCAAGATGATATTAATAGATATATTAATTAGTTTAAAGATTGCAAATTTCCATGCTTTATTTTGTAGTCTTAGTTTGGCAAATGGGATTGAAGTAAATGCATCTATTGAAACAATTAGAGCCATCCACATTATAAACTCAGGATGTTCTGAATACCTTAAAATTTCGGAAATCGAAGATAAATTTAACTGTATTAGAATTACAAATAATATAGAAGTTGTTGCAAGACTGGTTAAAATTGTGGAATAAACACTGTTAAATTTTGATTTATCTTGTGCAAATCTGAAAAAACCTGTCTCCATTCCGTATGTTAGCAATATCAATAAGAAACTGACATAAGCGTATAATTCGGTTACAATTCCGTAAACTTCAGGTATAAATATTCTTGTGTAAAGAGGTACAAGAAGATAGTTTAGTAATCTCCCTATTATACTGCTAAGACCGTAAATTGCAGTTTGTCCTGCTAATTTTTTTATAGCTTTGTTCACTTGTTTTTTTTGCGAAATTAGTAAAGTTAACTTTGAAAATCATTAAATATACTAATATTTTTTAACTTACTGTTGTTTGTTATTATGAACTAAGCGCGTCAAAATATTTTTGTTCATCATTGTCTTTAGTTAGTAAACTTACAATAATTGTTACAATTAGGGAAACAAAAAATCCCGGAATTAGTTCGTAAACAAAACTTTTTAGAGTAGGGATTTGATTCCAGACAATTACCGTAAAAGCTCCCGCAATAATACCTGCGATTACTCCTGTACGTGTAGTTTTTTTCCAGAAAAGCATTAAAATTGAGGTAGGTCCGAAAGCAGCTCCAAGACCTCCCCAGGCAAATAATACAAGCCAAAATACAATGTTTTTTGCAAAAAAAGCCAGGAATAAACTTATCCCTACAATGATTAAAATAGTTATGCGGCTTAATAAAACTAAATTTTCTTGAGGTATTTCAATGTTTCTTTTCAATATTTTTTGATAAATGTCCCTAACAATACATGAAGCTGCAACCAATAATTGAGAATCTGCAGTTGACATTATTGCAGCAAAAATTGAAGATATAACTATCCCAAAAATTAATGGGCTGAATTTGTATGCAGCTAATGCCGGATAAGCATTTTCAACATCCCCGCCGGGTAACATTGATGCTTCGGGGAAATAAATTCTGGCGGCAATACCTGTAAAAACTGCTCCTACTGCCATGAGTATATTCATAATGGTACCTATAAATGCAACTTGTGATAAGTTTTTTGTTTTATCAATGGACATATACCTCACAACGATATGAGGATTGCCTGCCGATCCTAATCCTATTCCAAGAAAACCGATCAATGTTTCGAGTGAAATTGCGGATAGACTGCCAAAATTACTGCCTCCTATAGATAAGGCTGCATTCCAGAAATTGGATATTCCACCAAGTTTAAAAATTGCAATTATAGGCAAAGCAAGCAAGGCAAAAAGCATGAAAAAACCTTGTATCGTATCAGTTAAACTGACCGCCAGAAATCCACCTAAAACAGTATAAAATAAAATTATTGCAGCAGTTGCAAGCAAACCTTCGTTTGAAGATATATTGAAGCTAGTTGAAAAAGTTTTTCCACCAGCTACAAATTGTGCTGAGAGGTAGGAAATCATGAACAGTAAAATTATAATAACAGTAATAATTCTTAATATGGATTTTTTATCGCTAAATCGTTCGCTGTAGAAATCCGTGATTGTGATACAGTCGTATTTTTCACTGAAGCGGCGGATGCGTGGAGCATAACTAAAAAACAACCAGAATTCAGCTAAAATATAACCAACCGCAGCCCATATTGCAGAAATTCCCATTTTGTAAGCCATCCCCGTAACTCCTAATAGTAGCCATGCACTTCTTCCGCTGACAACTGCCGACATTGCTACTACCAGCTTATTCATTTTTCTGTCACCAATGAAAAAATTATTAATCCCTTTTGACGAAAATTTTGTAGCAAAAATTCCGATTAAAATCATTAATCCCAGATATCCCCAAAATGTGGCAATTGTTACAAATCCAGATTCAATAGCTATGTCTGTTGTATGTTCCATAAAAACTTTAAATAATTTTCCTTTAAAATATAAAAAGATTTTTGCTCTAAACAAAGATAAAAGATAAAATACTATTTTTGCAAAAAAAAAATCTATGGCTGAATATTTTGCTCACCCAACAGCTGTTATTGATGAAGGCTGTAAAATAGGAAAAGGAACCAGAATATGGCATTTTACTCATATTATGCCAAATTGTATCATCGGCGAAAATTGTAATTTAGGTCAAAATGTTGTTGTATCTCCGGATGTTGTTTTGGGTAATAATGTTAAAGTACAAAACAATGTCTCGATTTATACCGGAGTTATTTGCGAGGATGATGTTTTTTTAGGACCTTCAATGGTATTTACAAATGTTATAAATCCTCGTTCAGCGGTAAACAGGAGAGACCAATACCTCAGAACACTCGTTAAAAAAGGTGCAACTATTGGTGCAAATGCAACAATTGTTTGCGGAAATACTATTGGCAAATTTGCATTCATAGGAGCAGGAGCAGTTGTAACAAAAGATGTCCCGGATTATGCTCTTGTAATAGGGAATCCTGCTCGCCATGTTGGTTGGATGAGTGAATACGGTCATCGTCTTTTTTTCGACGAAAATGGTATTGCTATTTGTCCCGAAAGTAAAGAAAAGTATAAATTGGAAAATAATAATGTTGTAAAATTATAAACTAATGGCAGGAAAAAATTTTGCATTGATAGGTGTTGCCGGTTATATCGCTGTACGTCATGTTAAAGCAATTAAAGAAACAGGTAATAATTTGGTAGCTACTCTCGACCCTTTTGACAGTGTTGGTTTCTTAGATTCTTACTTCCCCGAAGCAGATTTTTTTCACGAGTTCGAAAGATTCGACAGGCATATATATAAGCTTAGTCAAACTGATAAAAAGATTGATTATGTAAGCATCTGTTCTCCTAATTATTTACATGATGCCCATATACGATTTGCTCTTAGAAATAAAGCCGATGCAATTTGTGAAAAACCTCTGGTTCTAAATCCATGGAACGTTGATGCTCTAAAAGAACTCGAAAAAGAAACAGGTAAGAAAATTTATAATATTCTTCAACTGCGATTGCATCCTTCAATTATAGAATTAAAAAAGAAAATTGAAGAAGGCCCGAAAGACAAAATTTATGATATTGACCTTGCTTATATAACATCTCGCGGAAAATGGTATCATTATTCTTGGAAAGGTGATGTGCAAAAATCAGGAGGAATTGCTACTAATATCGGCGTTCATTTTTTTGATATGCTTACTTGGATTTTTGGATCGGTAAAAAATTCTGTAGTTCACCACAGCTCTAATGAAACAACAGCCGGATTTCTGCAATTGGAACGTGCAAATGTTCGCTGGATATTGTCAATTAATTATGATTTAGTACCTGAAAATATTAAAGCTAAAGGTCAAAGAACATATCGCTGTATTATGATTGAAGGCAACGAAATAGAATTTTCCGAAGGTTTTACAGATTTACATACTGAAATTTATAAAAATATTTTAGCAGGTAAAGGTTTTGGTTTAGACGAAGCCAGAACTGCTATACAAACGGTTTATGATATACGTAATGCTATTCCAGTGGGAAAAAAAGGAGATTTTCATCCATTATTACAAGAATCATTTTAATTTGAGAAATTATATTTTATTTTAGCCGCAATTAAATTTTAAGGTTATGTACGAATCAATAATTAAAAAAGAGAAAAAGATTTCAGTTATCGGACTTGGTTACGTTGGTTTACCAATCGCGTTAGAATTTGCAAGAAAAGTTAAAGTTGTAGGATTTGATATTAAGCCCGAAAGAATCGAGATGATGAAAAATAAAATTGACCCCAGCAACGAATTATCTCCGGAAGAATTCGAAGGTTGTGATATTTTATTTACATCTAATCCAGAAGATCTTAGAAATTGCCATTTTCACATTGTTGCAGTTCCTACTCCAATTGATGAACATAAACTTCCGGATCTGACACCGGTTATCAAAGCATCTGAAACTGTTGGTAAAATTTTGAAAAAAGGCGATTATGTCGTCTATGAATCAACCGTATATCCAGGATGTACAGAAGAAGATTGTGTCCCTGTGTTGGAAAAATTCAGCGGATTGAAATATATCGAAGATTTTAAAGTCGGTTTTTCTCCCGAAAGAATTAATCCAGGCGACAAAGTTCATACCCTACCTAATATCATAAAAGTTACTTCCGGTTGCGATCATGAATCAGCAGAAAACATTGCAAAAGTTTATGAATTAATCATTAAAGCCGGTGTACATCGAGCAAGTTCAATTAAAGTTGCAGAAGCCGCCAAAATTATTGAAAATACTCAACGCGATGTTAATATTGCTCTTATGAACGAGCTTTCAATGATTTTTGACATTATGGGAATAAATACTTTTGAGGTTTTGGAAGCTGCCGGAACAAAATGGAATTTTCTTAAATTTATTCCAGGTTTGGTTGGCGGACATTGTATAGGCGTTGACCCGTACTACTTGTTGCATAAGGCAAAAGAACTTGGTTATCATGCAAAAATGATTGGCTCAGGTCGTGCTATTAATGATGGAATGGGAGCACATGTAGCTCAAAAAGTTGTTAAACTTATAATCTCCAAAGGGAAAGAAATCACTACTTCGAGAGTACTTATTATGGGTATGACATTCAAGGAAAATGTTACAGACATTAGAAACTCAAGAGTTATTGATATAATTGAAGAATTGAAGAAATATAATGTAAAGGTAGATGTTGTTGACCCTTATGCCAATAAGCACGAGGTACTTGAAGAGTATGGTGTTGAAATGGCAGATGCTCCTTCAGGAAAATATGATGCTATTATTGTTGCTGTAAGTCATGATAAATTTACAGATTTAACCGAAGATAATTTTAAAGAACTATCTGCTCCAAACGGTATTTTTGCTGATATTAAAGGTATTTTTAGAAATAAAATAAAAGATTTAACATATTGGAGTCTGTAAGATAAATTTATTTGAACATTTATGCTTTGACTTTTGTTAAACTTTTATTTATAAATTTTTATAAAATGAGCACAGAAATTACGAAGATTCAAGAATTATTAAAGGATATAATTCATCCCGAAACTGGTTTAAATATCGTTGAAAGTGGAATCTTAGCTGAAGTAAAAGAAGAATCCCGAGAATTATTTATTACTTTGGAATTTACCAAATCTACAGATCCATTTTTAAATTCGATAAAAAATTCAATAAAAGAAAAACTTGAAAACAATTTCGGTAGTACCTATATAATTAATATTGTTACTAAAACAAAAAAAGTCGTTAAGCCAAAAATTAAAACTACAGCAGGAGTAGAAGAAGTTGCTAATATTATTGCAATTGCAAGCGGGAAAGGTGGTGTAGGGAAATCAACAATAACTGTTAATTTGGCTGTGGCATTAGCTCAGATGGGCTATAAATGCGGAGTTGTTGATGCCGATATTTTTGGACCGAGTATTCCAAAAATGTTTGGTATCGAAAATGAAAAGCCCTCGGTAGTTGTGGAGAACGGTAAAGAATTAATTGTTCCTGTTGAGAAATATGGTATAAAAATACTCTCTATAGGATTTTTTATTGACCCTAAGAATGCTGCAATTTGGAGAGGGCCTATGGCAAGCGGAGTATTGAAACAGTTTATTAACGATGCTAAATGGGGTGAATTAGATTTTCTTTTATTTGATCTTCCTCCGGGCACAAGTGATATTCATCTTACTCTTGTGCAAAGTGTTCCCGTAACAGGGGCAGTTATTGTAAGCACTCCTCAACAAGTGGCAATCGCTGATGCACGTAAAGGTGTTGCAATGTTCAGGGCTGATGGTATAAATGTGCCGGTGTTGGGAATTGTGGAAAATATGTCATGGTTTACTCCCGAGGAGTTGCCTGAAAATAAATACTATATTTTCGGAAAAGGCGGTGTTGAAGCACTTGCTGAAGAAACACAAATACAGATTTTAGGACAAATTCCTATAGTTCAATCAATTTGTGAAAGCGGAGATATAGGTAAACCGGTGGCTTCAAATCCGAGAACAATACAGGGAAAAGCTTTTGAAGATCTTGCTGTTAAATTTGTGGAAGCAGTTGAAAAACGAAATAAAGAATTGCCAAAAACTCAACAAGTAGTAGTAAAATAATAATTTAAACATTAAATCATGGAAGAAATCGTTAAAAAAATAGAAAAGTCAATTGAAGAAGTTCGTCCTTATTTACAGGCCGACGGTGGAGATATAGCTTTGGTTGAAGTTACTTCGGATTTCATTGTAAAAGTAAAATTAAAAGGAGCTTGCGGATCATGTCCATTTAGTATTCAAACATTGAAATTAGGTGTTGAAGATAAACTAAAACGAGACGTTCCCGAAGTTAAGGAAGTTGTAAGCGTTTAATAATATTTTTAAGAAATTAGGTTAAAATTTGTAATTTATACCTATGCTCATTCCTGTAAAGTAAAATGGAAGATCGTTCCCATCTGAATCTTTTATTGTATTTAGTTTGTAAAATCTCCATAAATCTCTTTTTGTATTAAAAAATAAACTGTAGTTGTCGTTTATTTTATATTCGATTCCTAAACCTAATCCTGCATTGAGTAAATTGATATTGGAAGAATTGTCCTGATTTAAATTTACATCAGGAATTAAACCGCCTTCTCCAACCTGAACCTTTATAAAAATCAAATCCTTGTGAATTATATTAAATTTTGAGTACAGATTAGTATAAATAATTATTTTATCACAAAGTTTATACGACAAAATTATGTTTGGAATAATATAAAATAGACGGGTGTGTCCTTTAATAAAAGTGTAGTAATATGTGGGAACCATTACGGTGTTCCCTAAAACCACACTTTCAACAATAGTATCTTTTTTGTCCTCGTTTAAATAATAATTATAGGCGGTAAAGCCCAGTTCTAATTCTGTTTTAATTAATATTTTGTTAAAACCTGTAATTTGTGTTGTTAATCCAAGGTTGCCCCCCGGAAATATTTTAGCAGTACTATTTTTTTGAGATTTATTAGGAATTGCACCTCCAAAATTTGTTGAAACAGATAAATATGTTTGTCCAAAAATATGTAAATGGAAAGCTATAAGAATAAAAAATATTGTAAAATGTAATTTAATCATATCTTAAACTCAATTTGTCAACAATCAATACTGAACCGGGATGTCCTTTAAAATCTTTTCCTGAGACGCTTGCAAGTAATATAATATGAATAGAGTCCGGAGTGTTCTCACTATTATAAACTATTGGCACATTAAAATTCTTATATGTATTTTGAACTTCGCTTGAAACAAATTCTCCTCTCCCTATAGTGTCTCTAAGATTTTGGGCTGAATTATATTTTGTTAGAGCTATAAAAATAACAAGAGTGTCATTATTTGCAGCTGAATATTTATAATAACCTTGAAAAGCCGTAGGTCTTTTTGAAAAAGGCTTACCAATAACGAGATTTTCACCAATAGGAAGATTTGGGTCAAAATAACCTGAGGCAATAATACCGGGAATGCTTAATTCGTCGCCCCATAATTTTGTCTCAATTCTAAGAGCGTAATTGCCATTGTATGAGTCGGTTGTTCTTTCCAAAGTGATTGGTCCTCCGATAACAGCTAAATAGTTTAATCCGTCCCACCAATCACCGGCCGGTTTATGAAAAGATATTTCTCCTTGAGATATTGTTATCCAGTTTTCAAAATCTCCTTGTACAATATCTTCTATTACAGGATCATCAATAGGAGGTTTTGTATCACAAGAAACAAAAAACAATGCTAATAAAACAAAAATTGTTATGCTGAATAATTTTGTAGTCATAATTTTATGAATTTTTGTGAATGAATAATATTTGAAGTATAAACTTTAATTACGTAAGTTCCTTTTTGTAAGGAGTTTATATCAATGCCATTTTCAATATTATTGTCGAATTCAAAAAGCTTTTTTCCTTGAATGTCAAAAATTTTTATTAAATCAATGGAATCATAATCGAATAAATCATTAAGATAAATTATATCTGATGCAGGACTGGGAAAAATTAAAGATCTCGGTTTATCGTAAGTAGTTGATTGTGATAGGGTAGAATATTCTAATTCAATTTTATCGACAATAAGAACGCTTCCGGCAACTGGAGCATCTGGATTTGATGAAACAGCAGTAATATTTAAAATTTCCGGAGTAAAATCATTTCTGTAAACAAGTTCTATTTCGAGTGGGGTAAATGAATTTTTTGGTTCAGAACCTTCATAAAGTGCTGTTGCAACAGTATCAGGAATTTGAGTTCCATCGTTTCTGAGCATCCACAATCCTATTCTGAAAAAGTCTCCCTGTGAAGGTGTGTATTTGTAATATAGTTTAAGTTTTTCGGGTTTTAAATAAAAATTTATACCTCCCGTGATACTTGTCTGTTGAGTAAAAAGATTTATATTGAAATCTCCTAATGTTATAAACCCCGGAGCTACAAATGTTAATACTGTTTTTGAAGTGAGTTTAACTGCAAAATTTCCATCATAAGCATCATCGGTTCTTTCTGTTGTAACTTTGTTAATGGGGTAAACATTTGTTGTTGGATTTGCTGTATTCCAACCAACCGGATCTAAATGACCTGCAGAGTGCTGATACCATTCCTCGAAACTATTATTAGGAATAGCTTTGTCCGGAAATAAAACCGTAAACAAAAATTAAAGGTAAAAATAATAAATTTTTCATAACTACTTTTTTTTAGTATAAACCGAGTTATTTATGTATTGTTCAACAAAATATTGAAAATGTTAAACAATAATAAATTTTAATAATTTTATTATCTCAAATTTTTAAACCCATTTTCTATTTCAAAACTTATTCGTTCAAAAACTTCCTCGAAAGTTCCCATTCCATCAATTTTTACAACACCATGTAGTTCCTGATATTTTTTTATTACGGGAATCGTTTTGTTTTCATGGTCTTTTAGCCGTTGTACTATTTTTTCTATGCTAGAATCATAAGGCATACATTCATCTGTTTGGCTTCTTTTCACTAATCTCTGGATTAGTTCGAGAATGGGAACTTCGAGTTCAATAATTTTTGCAATTGAAGATCCGTGTTTCTTTAGAAGTCCGTCAAGAATATAAGACTGCACGAAAGTTCTTGGAAACCCTTTGAAAATATATCCTCTCACTCCTTTAGAATTTTCCAGTTTTTTTTCTATAAGAGGCACAACAATTTCATCCGGAACTAGTAATCCGTTTTCGTAAAGATTAAGAACTTTTTTCCCTATTTCGGTACCTTTTTTTATTTCTTCATCAAGCATTGGTCCTGTTGCAATGTATTCGAGTCCGTATTTTTTTGCGATGGCTTTACCTTGAGTTCCTCTTCCTGAACCGGGGTATCCGAAAAGTACAATATTAAGAAGTCGTTTGCTGAGTTCGGCCTGAATAATTTCTTTTATTTGTTGATGAACCTCTTCGATGCTTAGCATGGAGTTTACTTCTTTGTAAAGACCTTTTTCCTTATAAAAATTCAAAACCGGCAAAGTCTTTTCGTAGTATTCTTTAAGTCTGTTTCTAATAACTTCTTCGTTGTCGTCGCTGCGACCTGAAGTTTTTCCTCTATGCAATAATCTGCGTATTGATTCTTCCTCAGTTACATTTAAACTGATGAGGCAATTTAAAGATGTGTTTAATTTTATCATTAACCCCTCGAGAATGTATGCCTGAATATATGTTCGCGGGAATCCGTCAAATAAAAATCCATTAGCATTTGGATTATTGGTAATAGTTTTTTCGATTATCTGAACAATAATTTCGTCCGGAACCAATCCTCCAGTAGCGATTATGCTTTGAGCTTCTTTACCAAGTTGAGTTTGTTCTTTGATTTCTTTTCTCAATAGATCTCCGGTTGAAATGTAAAACAAATTGTATTCTTTTACCAGGAATTCCGACTGAGTTCCTTTTCCTGCACCGGGTGGTCCGAATAATGCAATGTTTAACATAGTATTTTGGGTTTTATGACTCTAAATTAGCAAATTTTCTCGTTATATATCGTACAGGGAACCAGGCAGCAAAAAGTCCTATAACAATTACCGTAATAAATACAAATCCCACATCAACAGATTTCACCATAACCGGATAGTTTTCAATAATAAATGAACCTTCATTTCCTAATTTCACTAATCCAAATTCCATTTGTAACCAACAGATTATCAATCCGAAAATTAATCCCATAATTGCCCCTGCTATTGAAATTAAAATCCCTTCGTAGAAAAAAATATTTCTTATTGTTTTAACATCTGTTCCCAAACTTCTGAAAATGTTAATGTCTTCTTTCTTCTCAACAATCAACATTGTGAGCGAACCAATCACGTTAAAAGAAGCTATTAAAAGAATAAAAACCAGAATCATGAAAATTGCCCATTTTTCGGACTTCATGATTTTGTATGCATATTCGTGTTGCATATTCCTATCAAGAACTTTAAAATCGGGACCAAATATTTTTTTTAGTTCGGACAGAGCAATTGAGTTTTTAATATCTTTTTTTAGCTTAATTTCTATTGCTGAAACTTCATTTTCATATTCAAGTAATCTTCGTGCTAAATTTATATCAATCAAAAAGTATTTTGTGTCGTATTCCTGTTGAATAGAAAAAATCCCTGCATTATACACTATTGCTTTGTTAATTGCGTCAGTAGCATCCAGAATATTTCCCCGTAATTCAGCTTTTCGGCTTGGCACATAAATACTTACCGGACTTGCAGCTTGAACATCCAGACCTAAATTATATGCAATACCCTGTCCACAAACTGAATAAAATATATTTTCGTTTTTTAATAAAAATTCGCCTCGAACCAACATTGTGTCAATCCCTGTTACTCGTGTGTAGTTTTTATCAACCCCTTTAATTGTTGTAACAACTTGTTTTTGATTATATTCAATCATAGCATTTTCTTCGAGGCTCAGAGAATAATATTCAATAAAGTCTGATTGATTTAAACTTTTGATTATATTTTGATCTATTACAAAGTGTTTGGATTTTTGAGATATAATTTTTATATCAGGGTCAAAAGAATTATAAAGTTTTTTCAACAAGTCGTCGAAACCATTGAAAACAGAAAGTATTATTATAAGTGCTGCTGCTCCTACCGAAACACCAATTATCGAAATAAATGAAATTATATTAATCGCATTATGCGATTTTTTACTAATCAGATATCTTTTTGCAATAAAAAACGAGAAATTCAAAGCTATGATTTTAAAAGTTTATCAATTTTTTCAATGTAATCAAGAGAGTCGTCAAGATAAAAAATAAGTTCGGGAATTTTTCGAAGGTTATTCTTCAGAGCTTGTCCAAGTTCGAAACGGATTTTTGATTTTACTTTATTTATTTCTTCAACGATTTTATTGGCATCATCCGAAGGGAAAATGCTTAACCAAACTTTAGCGATACTTAAATCGGCAGTTACGGTAACATTTGTAACGGTAACCATACGGCCGGGAACAAGCCCGTTGAATTTAATCATTATAATATTTGCTAATTCTTCTTTTATTTGTCCTGCAATTTGTATTTGTCTTTTGTTATTCATAATTATAATATTTTATTCGTACATACCGGTTTTTAATCTAACAATTTCACTCTGAGTTAGAAACCTCCATTTCCCTCTAGGTAGATTCAATTTTGTTAAGCCGGCATAATAAACTCTGTCGAGTTTCACAACCTCATATCCCAAATGTTCCATCATTCTGCGTACAATTCTGTTTCTACCTGAATGTATTTCGATTCCAATTTCGAATTTTGAATTGCCAACATAACTTATGGCATCAACAGCTATCATGCCGTCTTCGAGTTCAATACCATTTAGTAATTCTTCCATGTGTTCGGGATGGAATGGTTTATCTAGAAAAACATGGTAAATTTTCTTTTTATTGTAAGAGGGGTGTGTGAGTTTTTCAGCTAGTTCCCCGTCATTTGTAAGTAAAAGCAATCCGGTTGTATTTCTGTCTAATCGTCCAACCGGATAAACTCTTTCTTCGCAAGCTCCTTTTATTAAATCCATTACTGTTCGTCTTCCTTCGGGGTCATCAGTGGTGGTTACACAATCTTTTGGTTTATTTATCAGAATATAAACTTTTTTTTCGGGATTAACCTTCTCGTTATTAAATTTCACAACATCGCCTGGCATTACTTTTGTTCCGAGTTCGGTAACAACTTTTCCATTAATTGTAACAAGTCCTGCAGAAATGAATTTGTCGGCTTCGCGGCGAGAACATATACCTGCATTTGCAAGGTATTTATTCAATCTTTCACCTTCATTTTTTTTAGTAGCCGATGTCCCTGATTTTTTTTGTTTTCCGATTTTTTTGATTTTTGCTAATCTGGTATCAATACCTGACAATTCTTCACCCGATAATTCATAATCGCTATCTTGCGGTGTTTTCTTACCAATTTTTTGCGATGTTTTCTTTTTTATGTAATCAGGCTTTTCTGAGTATTTTGATGCTTTGTCGTATTTCTTTTTTTTAAAACCCGAATTATCCGGTTTTTTTAAAATATCTTCCAAAGCATCGCCTCGGTTAGTTTTAGTTTTGTTTTTTTGTTTTTTCTGTTGATCTTTGTTCCGGAGTTTGTCGGAACCACGGCTTTGATTTTTACGATTATCTCTCGACATGATAAATTTGTTTTTCAAATTATATTAAACGCAAAATTATTTAAAATGTTTCTTAATAAAACCTGTAATCTACAAATTAACTAAATTTATGCTAATTTTAGCCAATAAAAATTATTTTTGTGTCATGAATTCATTAGTATTAAAAAAATACAAAGACATTATTTCTTTAGTTGAAAACAAAACAAAAATGCACTCTGAATTAATCTTTTTAAACGGAAAAGATTTTTCGGATGGCATGAAAAGTGTTTCTAAGCTTGTAAAGATTTTAATTGCTATAGCAAATTCAGGTGGAGGAGAGGTTTTTATTGGAATTTCCACAAAAAATAAAAGAGCTGATAAAATTATTCCGGTAAGAAATTTCAATTTTTCCATTGATTGGTTGATGAATGAAATTCAATCAGAAGCAGATCCTAAAATTAAAGATTTGTTTATTGATTACATTGCCGTTGAAGGAAATTCTTATGAAAAAATAATTTACATTAGAATTCCTTTCGCAAATGGACAACCTCACATGTATAGTGATTTCAGGTATTATAAATTTGAGAAATTAAAAGTTTTTCCTTTAACGGAAAAAGAGATTAGAATGCTTTATGGGTTTAATCGCACAAGTGATATTGAATTACTTGGAATTTATAATACAAACGGATTGCCTGTTTTACAGTCAGGTAAATTTGCTTCAATGACTTTTTATCCGAAAATTTTAATCAGAAATTCTGGGAATATTATTGAAAAGGATTACAAAGTAGAGATTTCATTTCCTGTCAATTTGTATGAGGAAAATTTTTTGCCTTTGCAATCTAATTTTATTCGCCATGATGGAAATTATATAGTTTTTGGAATTACTGGCAGATCTCCGCTTTTTCAAAACGAGACTTCAACTATTATTGAAGCAAAACTATCTGTTAATCAAAAAAATTACAAAGACTATGAAAGCGGAGAGATACGTTTAATTTTATACTATGGTAGTGGAGTAAAAAAATATAATTTTAAGATATCCGAAATACTAACCTATAATGGTAAAATCCTTCAAAAAAACGATTTTGTAGATTTGAATCAACTACCTACTTTTAATGACTAAAAAATGGATTGTATTTTATTTCGTCTTTTACCGTTGTATCAGGACCGTGTCCGGGGAAGATAATCGTTTCGGGTGGTAAAGTAAATATTTTTCGTGTAACACTCGAAATAAGATTATCGTAACTACCTCCTGGTAAGTCTGTTCGACCAATACTCTCCATAAAAATAGTGTCTCCAGAGAATAGCCAACCTTCTTCTGGGAAATAAAAACCAACGCTTCCGGGAGTGTGCCCGGGTAATGAAATAACTTTAAAATGTGTATCTCCGAACTTTAGAAAGTCATTGTCCTTAATGTTTTTATCAGGCATGGGAGGTTGTTCAATAACAAATCCAAACTTTTCGGCAAGCGAAATAGCTCCCTCGATTAAGTATTTGTCATCGAAACTCATTAGAATAGGTATCCGGTAATGTGATTCCAGATAATAATTTCCACAAACATGATCAAGATGCCCGTGAGTGTTCATTATATATTTAGGGATAAGATGATTGTCGTTGATAAAATCATGAATCATCTTTATCTCTTTATGTGAATTGGCAGCAGCATCAATAATTACACATTCGTAAGAAGAATCAAATAATATGTAACAATTTACCTGAAAATCATTGAAAATAAAACGTTGATATTTTGTCATATTTTTAAATTTTTAATTTATTCTTGAATGTTTCCATCTTCTATGCGACCATAACCAATATTCCGGAGCTTCGCTAATATCTCTTTCCAGGTTAAAGAAATATTTTTTTGTGATTTCTCCCGGTTCAGTTTTGTCAGGTTGAATTTTTAAGTCTTCAAATCTCATCTCATAATATCCTCTTTTAACTTTTGTAATTTTTAGATATAAAACCGGTAGTCCGATTTTTTTTGTATAAGTTTCTGGTCCATGCAAGCAAGCTGTATCTTGATTGAGAAATTTTACCCAAATTGCTCTTTCGAGATTTGAAGGACTTTGATCTGCAGCCATTATGACTGCTACAGGAGTTTCAGGTTTATTTTCAAAAATGCTTTTAGTTTCTTGTACTGCAATCATTTGCATTCCAAAACGACTCCTGCGTTTTAATCCATATTTTTCGCTGTGTTTGTTTTTTAGTGGCAGATACAATGAAATTGCCTGATGCATAATTGCCATATTGGTTGCCAGAATACCATATTCCCAGTTTCCGTAATGGCTTGCTAGAATAATCACAGATTGTCCGTTAATAAAATAACTGTTCGGAATTTCAATATTTTTAATTTTAAATCTTTTTTCCAGACATGATTTGTTAATAGTCATTCCTTTAATAGATTCAAATGTAATATCGCAAAGATGTCTGTAAAATTTCTTTTCAATTTTTTTTATTTCATTTTCAGGTTTTTCAGGAAAGCTTTTTCTTAGATTGTTATAAACTACTTTACGCCGATATCTTGTCATATAGTATATTATAAAGAATGCAAAATCCGACATAAGATAAACTACTCTAAAAGGGCATAATCTTAGAATAGCAACCAAAAATCTAAAAGCAATATATTCACCAAATTTTAACATTTCCGAAAGCTATGCAAAAATATTTATTTTTCATCATTTTTATTTTAAAAAATTTAAAGAACTTTAAAAAGATCAAATCATAGTATTTGTATTTTTGCATAGTTATGAAACGTATAGTATTTTTAGTTAAGTTAATATTATTACTGGTTGTATTTTTTTCCTGCTCACGAAAAACGACTAATATACAGTATGTTGTATATGATCCAAATGATCCGGGAGTTGAGAATGAAACTAAGCCAACTCCAAAAAATAAGGAACAGAATTTATTAGAGTCTGTTGTTGAGTTTTCAAAAACATTGGTTGGCTCCCCTTATAAATACGGTGGAACAACACCTCAAGGTTTCGATTGTTCGGGGTTTGTACAATATGTTTTTGCACAGAAAGGTATAAATATTCCAAGAATTCCTTTAGAGATGGCAAAAATCAGTGAAAGGATAGAACTTAAAAATGTGAAACCCGGAGATTTGCTCTATTTTAAAGGTTCTGACAAAAATACGGAAGTAATAGGTCATGTTGCTTTAGTAATAGAAAATAATAACGGTAAAATTAAAATGATTCATGCTACTACATCAAAAGGTGTGATTATCAATGATTTTGATGAATATGATTATTGGAAAACAAGGTTTCTTTTTGCTGCTAGATTCCCATCAAATATCATTCTGAAACAATAAGTTTTTATTTTTCCCGAAAAGATTTATTTTTGCTTGAATTTGAAAGATTTAAGATGAGGTATTTTTATATAATTTTATTATTGCTAATAGGATTTTTTTCTTTTTCACAATACAGTAATGATCTTCTTACAATAAAAAAAGATTTTCCACACTTTGCTTCAAGGGAAGATAGTGTTAAATTTGTAAGAGAAAGATTGATCGATTCCATAATTGAATATGCAAAAACTTTTGTTGGAACTAAATATCGCTATGGCGGTATTACTCCTGCAGGTTTTGATTGTTCGGGTTTTATGTTTCATATTCACAGGCATTTCAATTTGCCATTACCTCGAATTCCTTCTCATACCTGTGTAATGGGAACTGTTATAAACAATATTGACAGTTTGCTGCCCGGGGATTTGGTGTATTTTCGGGGGCGAAATGCGAATGATAATCGCATTGGCCATGTGGGATTGGTAATAGAAAAGATCCCGGGGTCTTTTATTTTTATTCATTCTGCATCTCATGCTGGTTTAGTTATTGAAAATTTTAAAGATCATTCTTATTATGTTAATAAATATTTATTCGCAAACAGATTACCGGATGAGTTTTATCTTAGAGAATGGAATGATTCTCTTTTTAAAGTTTATCGTTACAGAAACGAAGATATTTATAAACAAACTTATGAACGTCCCACAGAGCCAGTCCCTCAGCCTCCCGGTACAACAGAACTTATTTATACAGTAAAAAGCGGAGATATCTTAGGACTGATTGCACAATGGTATAAAATTAGCGTTAGTGACATCAAAGCATGGAATGGACTTTGGTCTGATAGACTTTCTATAGGCCAAAATCTGAGAATTTATGTAAAAAACGAACTTGTAGGAACATTTAAGGACGTAAACAATATGTCTTTTGAAGATAAACAAAAAATGATAAATGTAGGCAAAACTACCAAAACACAAACAGAAAAATTAGACCCAAACTATGAATATTATACTGTAAAGGCAGGAGATACGCCGTATAGTATTTCTAAAAAATATCCCGGAATAACAGCTGATGAAATAATGAAAATCAATGGCATAACAAATGCTTCATCTTTGCAAATAGGACAACAGTTAAAAATTCTGAAAAAGTAAGTTATAGAAGTGAATTCTTTAGTGTATTTCTGAAGAAAAATAATTATATTTTTAATCAGATAGTATATTTTATTGGAATGCCAATCCTTATCCCAATATTTATTAGTGTTGGTCGATGTTTCATAAAATAGATGTGATTCTGAGCTTTATAATTGTCTGTGGTTCCGTGCATAAATTTGATATCTGAAAAAATGATAAAGTTTTTCTTAAGATTATATTCCATACCAAAACTGTAATTAAAACCAAATGAGATTTTTTTATAAATATCTGTTCCTGAATAAACTGTTTTTATAATTATTTCATTATCAAAATTTTCTGGAACAGAATTTGAATAAATCTTATGTGCCATGAGAAAATCAAGGTCAATTCCGATACTCATATAAACATTGTATTTTCCCTTACTGAGATTATAGTTAAAATTAAAAGGTAAATTCAAATAATCAAATCTGTAGTTTGTATCATAAAATCCTGCACTTCTTCCACTGGTTGTAAAATATTCCAATTCATGAACAAAACCTTTTTGAATATAATTTATTCCAGTTCTGAATCCAAATTCCCATTTAGGACGATAATAAACCAAAATTCCGTTATTAAATGCAAACAAAGGTTTATTATTCCCGTCATTGCCAATTATTCTTGCATAAGATAATCCACCCCAAAAACCTGCATATAATGTTGTATCAGAACGGACTTCCCAGCTTTTTAGATGATTTGTAAATCCCAGACCTAAGAAAAATAAGGCAATAAAGGTTCTAATTCTCATTATCTTCATTTTGAATGTTTAGAACTTTACTCGAAATTTTTCCTGAGTAAAGAATTGTCTCAATTAAATCTCCATTTTTAACGTTGTAGGTATTTTTAATAATTTTCCCATTACATTTTGTAATAGAAAATCCTCGTTTTAGTAATAATTTTGGATCGCTGAGGCTAATTCTTTTTTCGAGACTGAAAAGATTGTTCTGAATTTGCAAATAATTACGATAGTAAAATTTATTTAGTGATGTTTTTAAATTTTCAATTCGGTAATTTTGATTACTGATATTGTCAACGGTTTTGTTGTTAATTATTTCAGAAGCTGTTTCCATTTTGTTTATTTGAGTTTTTATTAAGTTTTTGGAAATACTTTTAAGAATAAAAAATTTTTCATTACAGTCGTTTTGTTCTCGAGCAAGGACATCTTTGGTTTTATTGATTACAAGCACTATTGAAGTTATATAAGTTTTCTGACCTAGAATAATTTCTCTGGATTTGCTTAATATATCCTGATAAATTTCTTCCATATTTTCCTCGAAATGACGATTGTAATTAATTAAAAATTCTGCTACGGTTGTAGGAGTTTTTAGTTTAGTATTAGCGACCATATCTGAAATAGTTTCATCTCTTTCGTGGCCTATACCGGTAATTACAGGAATTGGAAATTGAGTTATATGGTATGCTATATTATAGTTATCAAAATATCCTAAATCAATTTTAGAACCACCGCCTCTAATAATGCAAACAATATCAAAATTGTGAATTTGACTGGAGATTAGTTCGAGAGAATTTATTACTGATTTCTCGGTTTTTTCTCCTTGCATGTCGGCTTCGAATAGCTGTATATTCCATTTATAAGAAAATTTATTATTAACAATTTGATTTAAAAAATCTTCGTAACCTGCTGCAGTAGGAGAGGAAATTACAGCAACATTTTTAATTACTTCGGGCAAAGGAAGTTTTTTGTTCATATCAAAAACTCCCTCTGCAATGAGTTTGTCAATAATTTCTTTTTTCCTTCTTTCGAGGTCGCCGAGTGTATAAGATGGATCAATGTCCCGAATATTCAAAGAAAATCCATAAACTTCATGGAAATCAACAATTACTTTAAGCATTACGCTGATTCCTCGAGTTAGATCTGAATTCGTTGCAGACCTAAAATATGCAGCAATATATCGGTATTGCGATGCCCAAATTGTTGCACGAGCCTGAGCTATAACTGTATCTGAATTTTTGGCCTTTTGCACTAGTTCAAGATAACAATGACCACTGCGATGCAAATTGATATTATTAATTTCGGCAACGACCCAAATTTCAGAATCAAAAGTTGAGTTTATAACGGCCTTTATGGTATTATTCAACTCATAAAGACTTATTGCAGAACTGCTCATTTTATTGCTTATAAAGTTTATTAATGAATTTCAATTCATCAATTTTGATTATCACCGTATATACCCCGGCTTTAAAACTCTCAAGATCTGATATCGAAATGACTTGGTTCGGTTGATTACAGGTTGTTTCCATCCATAAATAGGAACGCCTTCCCATAATATCGTGAATCATAATTTGGACCTTTTGTCCTTGTTTATTATTTAGTTTAATGTTGAAAGTATCAATAAATGGATTTGGGAATATTTGAATATCCGGAGTTTCTATTTTAATATTTTCATCACCTAGAATAGTTGATGCGATTAAAAGATTTGGAATTCCATAACCCAGATAATTGTTTGGTTCAAGAAATAAATGTGAGGATTTAACAATTGCATCTATAATTTGATAGTTAGTTTTTTCAGGAAACTTTTGCCACAAACAAGCCACAATTCCTGAAATTAACGGAGCGGAAAAAGAAGTTCCGTTGCCTGTTCCAATACTTCCGTCCAGATTTTGGTTGTAAGTACCTGCTCCCATAGCTACTACATCAGGCTTTACCCTTCCGTCATAACTTGGTCCGATAGAACTAAACGAAGCATAAGAGAGGTCAGACCATATAGCACCAGCTGTTAAAATATTTTTTGCATCACCCGGAGTATTAATATAAGGATGAGTTGAAGAATCACCGCTATTAGCAGCGGCACAAACAACAACCATTCCTTTTGCAGCTGCGATTTTGGCTCCAATTGCAATGGGAGTAGTTTCTCCGTCTAAATCCTGATAAGTATGATTCTGAGTGCTATCATCAAAGTTAAGATATCCTAACGAAACATTGATAATATCGGCACCAATCGAATCAGCAAATTCTGCTGCACTTATCCAGTTGTATTCTTCGATGATATATTCTGAATCCGGGTCCTCCGACATTAAAAGAGCAAAATCAGCTTCCGGAGCTGTTCCAATAAGATTGCCGGGATAGTTACCGGCAATAATTGAAAAAACTCGCATACCATGAGTGCTATAAGCGTAAACATCTGTTCCACCATGAACAAAATTTCGAGTTGCTATAACTCTATTTGAGCTATATACACTATCAAAAGCCGGTAGATTTGGTAATCCTGTAAAGCCAGCATCTGTTATTGCAATCATTATTCCGGCACCACGATAACCTTGATTATGTAAATATTGTGTGTTATGAATTGAGACCTGATCCCACGATGGTCCATAATCATAATAATTTTCCGATTTTACTCCTTTGTTAAGATTTCGTTCAACAAAATATTTTGAAGGAACTTCTTTTTTATTATTTTGACCAGGCTGAAGTTTGACAGCGTTATTTACAAATCCCAAATTTTGTATAGTAGCTATAATTTCGGGATCTTCAGAATAAATGGTAGCTCCATTAAACCATTTAGTTGTATTTAAGACCTGTACACCATATTTTTTTATGCTGTCCACATAAAAATTACTTACAGGTAGATCACTCATATCTAAGAGTATTCCTTGTCTTGCCCTACGTTCCAACGATCGTGAAGATAGAAACTCTTCAGGGTTTTCAAGATTGTAATTGTTATAATTCTTGTCAGTAAACTGAATAAAATATTTGTTGGGAGCAACTTGTGAAAATGAGTTACTAATAAATAAAATTAAAACGAATAAAAACAAAAATCTCATAGTCATAAATTTTGGTAAAGATAAAAATTAAACGCATTTCAAAATTTATAATTTTTAAAAAAGTTAAAATCATGAATTATAAATAATTCAAATCCAAAAAGAAATTTAAAAGTTGAAATTAGTTTTTGGAATATATTTTCGAAATCCCAATTAAAACTCCGTAATCCAGATGATGAAATTTATCTTCGCTTTTCCATAAACGTTTAATAGGATCAAAAGGCTCATAAATACCTGAATAGCTTTTAATAAAATTTACATACATTCTCTCCACTTGAATGAATTTAAACCAGACAGCACGATTTTTAAAAAATATTCGATAATCAAAAAATTTGAGATTAAAACTAAATCCGGCTAAAAAGTTTGAATAAACCTGTAAGTATTTTGTTGCCACTCCTCTCATTCTGGTGCTTATAGTTCTTTTAAAGTCTGTGTCTAAACTGCTGTTATAAAGCTTTTTAAAATTCCCGAGTTCTACTATTTTTTTGTTTTGAACATCTACTATTTTATATTTTTTTGAAATAAGATAAGTTGAAAGCGTAGGATTTTCAGATACTATTACTTTCGATTTTTTATTAATTAACTTTTTAATTAATTTGTTGAGATCTTGTTTTTCAAGTTCTCCCAGCTTATATAGGCGAGTCTGCATAAGATTGCTGTTTTCAGCTACCAAAACATTTGCAGGCAATAAACTTGCTTTGACAGTAAATTGAGGAGAAATGTTCTTCCTACCTTTCTGACTGAATCTAAATTGTATCTGTTTTAATAATACTTCCGAATCTAAAGTTTTAAAACCTGATGAATATAACATTAAAAACTTATGTCGCCAATCAAATGCGGTTTGATTTGCGATGTCAAGACGTTTTTTGATTTTAGATATTGGGATAATACCTTCAGTCGTGATAATTTTAAAATATTCTAAATATTTGTGTTTTTTATGAATATAATAGAATATCGAACCTGTGGTTGGAATAAATGTCTTTCCACAATCTTTACATCTGTGTCTGTCCAAATGTTTATATCTTCCATGCTTAATGATATTCTCAGATTGGCAGTAGACACATTTCGAAACTTTGATTTTAGATGTTAAATTGTCAAATTGGTTAATTTCGTTTAGCAATCGAGTATATTCATTTTCAGTCAATGCTGAAATGGCATCTTTTATTTCCTCTACTGACATTTTCTTCATAATGCAAATATAAAATATTTTTAAACACAAAAATTTAGAATAAAAAATTTTATAATACTTTAAAATCCTACTAAATTCCAAATCTTTTTACTATAAAAAAAATCCCGAAATCTCGGGATTTTTCTCATTAAGCAAATATTAAAACTTATATTCGTTTTCTTCAATTAGGTAGTCTGCAATTCTGCGTCTGGCTTCTTTTACATTTACGCCTTCAACACATGTAAGTGATTTTATCGCTTTATAAATACGTTCTGCTTCTTCGTCTTCGCTAATTGAGAAAGCAGCATCAATAGCTTTTTTATAGATTATTCCAGCAGCATCAAATACGTTTACAGCTAGGATGTCTTTGTAGATTTCGGGATTTTGTTTAAGGTTTTCTTTTAATATTCTTGAAACTCTTAATGCTAGAGATTCCGCTGTATATATTTGAATCATTATATCGCTGATATTATTAATTACTTCTTGTTCTTTTAGTAAATCTCGTCCGAATTTTTGCGAAGCTGCATGAATGAGTATTAAAGCAGTTTTCTTAAAATTACGTATATATCTTAATCTTTTTTCAACAAAACTTTCACCTTCGACGGAATTCTCACGGCAGTTTTCCATATTGTTATAATACTCTTCTGCCGGGGTTGACATGTCGAATTCTCCTTTCATTCCGCGTTTTATGGCTGTTTCAACAAGTAAGAGGCGATTGATTTCATTAGTGCCTTCAAAGATTCTATTTATTCTTGAATCTCTATATCCGCGTTCTACTGCCATTTCTGCAGAATAACCCATGCCTCCGTGTATTTGGACTGCTTCATCAACAACAAAATCTAAAACTTCTGAACCAAATACTTTAAGTAATGCTGCTTCAACTGCATAATAACTTATACCTTCAATAGAAGCTAAGCCTTTATCCATTCCGGATGCTTTATTTTCTTTTATCATATGGTCAATATCGTTGCTTGCACGATAAATTGCAGATTCGAGCGCAAATGTTCTTATAACTTGTTCGGCAAGTTTATGCTTTATTGCTCCAAAGCTTGATATAAGAACACCAAATTGTTTACGTTCGTTAGCATATTTTACGGAATCATTAATTGCCTTTTTGGCTGCTCCAATCACATTAGCACCTAATTTAATACGTCCCATGTGTAGAATACTTAATGCAATTCTGAATCCCATACCGGGTTTCCCGATTAAATTTTCTACTGGAACTTTTACGTCATTATAATATATTTGGGCGGTTGAAGAACCTTTGATACCCATTTTGTGTTCATCCGGTCCAACGACAACCCCCGGCATATTTTTTTCAACTATGAAAGCCGAAAGAACCCTATCATTGCCTATTTTTGCAAAAACAACGTGAGTGTCGGCAAAACCTGCATTTGTTATCCACATTTTTTGACCGTTCAGTATATAATGTTTGCCGTCTTCGGAAAGTACTGCACGTGTTTTACCCGAATTTGCATCTGATCCTGCACTGGGTTCGGTTAAGCAGTATGCTCCTATATATTCCCCTGTTGCAAGTTTAGTTACATATTTTTGACGTTGTTCCTCGTTGCCATAATACATAATTGGTAATGTCCCTATTCCTGTAGATGCCATAAATGCTACAGAAAAAGAATATGCTGCTCCTATATTTTCGGCAGCTAACATTTGTGTAACAAAATCTTGTTCAAATCCTCCGTATTCTTCAGGAATTGCAATACCCATCAACCCTAATTCTCCAGCTTTTTTCAACTGAGTTTTCATTAATTCTCTATCCCCTTTGTCAAGGTCATCGAGGATTGGAAAAATTTCTGCTTCGATAAAGTCTTTTATGGTTTGCTTTATCATCAACTGCTCTTCATTAAATTGTTCAGGAATAAAAATAATTGAAGGGTCTGTTTCCTTAATTAAAAATTCTCCGCTTTTTAAGTTTTTCATATGTTTAATTTTAAAGTTAATTCTACTAAACTAAATGCAAAAATAAAAATAATTTTAGAATTAAGCAGTTTTATATTCATTAAGCAGTTTTACAAAAAAAACAGCCTCCAAAAACGAAGGCTGCAAATTATCATGATGGAAGGGGACTTTCTAGTACTCTATAAAGTTTATTTCTTCAGGTAAAACAAATTTCTCTAACTCAACATTATCGGTATCTATTTCAACAATTTCCATAACAAAATCTTGTTTTCCTAGTTTCGATACTGTTTTCATTGGTATCCCTTCCCAAACCCATACTTTAGATTCTACCGGTTCTTTTATTGAAATAACTTCACAGTCTTTACCTAAAATTGTTTCATTACCATGAAATTCTACACCATATTTACTTAGATCAGCCTCCGATACATTTTTATAATCATAAGACTGTGCAGCGTAATATTTCATTTTTGTTCCTTCGGTTGTACCAATGCTATAATCATACTTAAAACCATCGATTATATATGTTTTACTTCCTGACTTTTCTCCAAACATTTCTATCAGCGATTCGGTATATTGAGTGTTACCGTAATCATCGAACCATGTTTCAATAGTCATACCCATACTTGTGTTGTACAGTAAATGTCCCGATTTTACTTTGTATGGATTGTTTGAACTTGACTCAGTTGTGCTTTCTTCTTTAGTGCCTGTTTCATCTTGTTTTTCGGTTTTAGAATCTGAGTTTTCATTTGTTTTTGATTCACTACCTCCACAACTGATAAATAATACTGCCAGACAAAAGATTAAAATGTAATTGATTGTTTTCATAATGTTTAATTTAGTTATATAATGATTATTTAAAATTTATTATTAATTGACTTTCAATTCAGTTTCTTATAAATTTATAGTACTAAAAGTTCCAAGTAAGCTTTTTGCAATGCTAATCGCCTTGTCACTACTTATGGGTCCGCCCAACTCAACACTGACTTGTCTGGCATAGGAACCTTGCAATGCAAGAATATGAACCCCTTCAAATGATTCATTCTCACTCATAATGCATTTTACGGTGTATGTGCAATACACTAGACGTCCACCATCAACATCAATAACTTGCGGTTCACCATAAACTAAGAACCCATTTTCATCACTTTCGAGTCTCAAAGATTCTTTTGTCGGCAATATATCTGAAAATGGAACTTGTTCTTCCTGCATTTGTACAACATAGTTATCTCTCATCTCCTGAATAATTATTTCAACACTTACCGAGTCTTCTAATCCTTTATCACAAGCGTTATCTCCCTCTATCTTTAGATTTATCGTTGCACTTGCAATCATACCAGAATTATAATACTGATTATCTACCACAGTGTAATTTGATGGTATTGCATTTTTTATATTATCTGGCATATTATTCTGCGCGAGTGAAAATATAGCTGGTAAAACAATCAGAGCAAATAAAACTATCTTCTTCATATAAGTTTAATTTTAGTTACTAATTAGGATAATAATATACTATTTTAGTTATATACTCTTTAGTGGTTTCCCGATCGAAAAACCTTTCCTCTTCTATCATAAGGCTTGGCCAATAATAAAATTCCAGATCGGTTCGCTTTTTTGAAAAGAACCATTTTTCTTCAACTTCACTTTTCTGTGCATTTTGCCCCAATGCTAATTCGTAGAACTTAATAACCTCACTAATATCATCCTGAGTATAAAACACCATGTCATTCATTTGAGGACTTATACCCTCAGCAGCCGGGTAAACTAGCGAATTTAAAGCATCAAAAAATGCATTTTCATACTTTGGGAAACCTGAGCCTTCAACATGCGGAATTTCTATGTCAGGATTGTATTTATAAATTTCTTCAAGCAGAAACACTTCAAAACCAATCGTAACACTAAACCTATGCAACTGATTATCTGATAGATAATACCATTCAAAATATCCACCGCCAAAATCAGAAGGGAAGAAAACCACTTCGGAAAATTCATTGTCTTTTAGACCACTAATGTCAATTTCGTCTGATTCGCCAAGCACAACAGGTCCTGATGACTGCGATTTTCGTGCTCCAAGTTTTTGCATATAATACTCATAACACTTTTGTGATTCTTTTTCCACCTCCCCGCAATAATCATATTGATTTATCTGCCTAAACTTAAGAGCCCACAATTTGTATTCATTACCGATTCGGGATTTATCAGAAAACTTATTGTAAATTTCTTCGCGATAGAATTTATACACTGTCATATTTTCCACAATCTGTTTTAATACTATCCCATCGTATTTTGGGATATTTTCAATTGACATTGGTAATGACTGCGAATACAAGAATTTACACGAGAACAAGATTAGTATTACAATTAAAAATCTCATTTCAAAAGACTATCATTTTTGTTATTAAATATCAATTTATTAACGATTATTCAAAGATCCCGGCAATGAGCCAGTAATAGTTTCCATATAATCTTTAATGTAATCTCTTAATACCTCGTAATCTACAACTTGTGTTATAGATTTAAACTGTCCTTTTAAATCTTCTTCACTCACATAATAAACACACATAAACTCTATGGCCTTGTTTCGTTTTATAATTCGAATAATCTCGTCAATATTTTCCCATTGATACCTTAAAACAGCTAGGGCAGATTGAGAAACATATTCACAGTACTCAACTCTGTTCTTTTCAAGAGCTTTTTCAAATCTGATAGCCGTCGCTTCATCTCCACCATCAATATTTCTACGAACTTCCTGGTTCTTTTCATATTTTGCATCACCAGCTATCTGAACATTATCAATATATTCTGTACGTAATTTTTCTAACCCGTCCCAATATTCTTTAAAGCTCATATCTAATTGTGATTTCTCATCTTGATAAACCTTTATTTTCTCATCTCTCAAAATATCGGAATTATTAATCCTTGCATCTATTTCTTCTCCATATTTTTGTTGTTCTTCTTCTGACATAGTCGCAAGCTTATCCAATTCTTCATTTGTTGGAAAAGTAGCTAATTGCTCATTTATTTGACTTTCAGTAAGATTTATAACATCCATTTGCATAATTGCAATTATTGTGTCTAGTTCTTCTACTAATCTTTCGAGATGAGCATAAACTTTTTCTATTTCGTGTTGCGAAGAACAGTTTAATGAATCAGGAACTGCAGGTATTTGATTGAAATACCACTCTGGCGTTTTAAACTGACCTATAGCCAAGACATTTAAACCTAACAAGACTATTAGTAAAGAACTAAGTTTTTTAATCATGCTATTATTGTTTAATAAATTCAACTCTACGATTTTTAGCTTTGTTCTCTACGCTTGAATTTGGAACTAAAGGCTGCGTTTCGCCCATTCCATCAGTGGATATCCTTTCTGCGCCAATTCCAAATTCTTTAACCAAGTAATTCTTTACATTTGCAGCTCGTCGTTTTGACAAGTCTAAATTCATAGCATCGTCGCCATCACTGTCGGTATGACCAACAATCATAATTTTTACTTCAGGATTTTCTTTTAAAACTGCTGCAATTTCTTTAACCGAACCATAAGATTCTGGTTTAACAATATCTTTTCCGCTGTCAAAATAAATTCCGTATGAGGTTAGTTTACCTTCTGTTAGCAATTTGCTGCGCATATCAGGCGTTGCCGTGGTAATTTTCAAATTCGACACATAAGGTGTGCTATACGTGTTCCAACCACTAAATCGGAAGCGATTAAATTTGGTACCAGCATGTATATTAGTAGGCATATCTAGCACTTTTGCACCTTGATGATACATACGCAAACGACGATTTTGCACCCAAATAATGACATGATTCACTTGTCCGTACACCACGGGTTTTGTAGTTGACCGCCCCTCAATCCAACCACCAATATCCATAGCATTGTTATAGCCTTTGGTATACCAATTTCCTTCATCAAAGGAGATGTGTAACCCTTTGGTACCTGGATACAAATCGGCGGTTAATTCTACATTATCGGGATCTTCATAAAACGTAATGGTGTAACCATTGGAGAAATTGCCATCGGGAATCACATCAAATTCCATGATGAAATTTTGAGGAAATGCAATGGATTTAGTGTAACAATAGACCGCATCTTCTATATTCATGTGAAACCAATTTCCTGAAGCTAAATTGACTGTTTTCACTTCACCACCACCATTGGTGGTCCACAAAGCAGGGAAATCGCCCACCGCATCCTGAGAAAAATCATCAAAAAATAAGATTTGATCGCCAGGAATAAAATCGTATTCTGTAAAACTCTCAAGTTTTGGTTTATCATCGGTTTTCTCCTTAATAGGTTTTGAATCAATAGATTCTTCTGATTCGGTTTCTGAACCAATCATTTCAGAATTATCATCCATTTCATCATTTTCTGATTTATCTTTATTCTTTTTATCTTTCTTCTTGAATACACTTTTTATCCCATTCTCGATTCCATCAAGAGTTTTATCAATACCTTCATCGAGTCGCTGGTCAACTCTGCTCGTAGTTTTATCTTCTACTTTTCCTTTAACATCTATTTGGGCAAAAGTGCTGTTGCCTAGCAATGTAAACATTAAAAGGCTGATTATCAACAAAATATGGGTTTTCATAATTCAAATAATTTTAGTTTGTAAAAGTTTTGTAAATATCCTGCATAAAAATTCACAAATCAATCCACGAAAACAAGGATTTTCTTATATTTGCATAACAATTACGCAAAGAAACCAATGAAACTCTATCTTTTATTACTTTTTACAGGCATTTTAATAATTTGTGATGCTCAAATATTTACAGGGCATGAGTTTAGAAGCAGAGATTACAATAGCATTCTTCATTTTAATAAACTAGCCGAAAACTATCTTGATAATAATCAAACAGATAGCGCATTATACTACTACGAACAATCATATCTACTTGCAAAGGAAAACAATCTCTACGAAGAAATGTGCTTTACCCTAAAACAAGCTGGAATTATTTGCGAAATTAACGGTAATTATTCCAAATCGCTAGAATATCTTTTTAAAGCAGATGAGATTGCAGAAGAGAATAATTTAATCGAACTAAAAGCATCCATTCTTATAAATATAGGTATTGTATATTTCAACTTACAAAAACCCGACGAAGCAATTAATCAATATAATCAGGCTTTTGAAATCAGCAAAATTACCGCCGATACAATATTAATGGTTAAAGCTCTCAACAATCTTGGGAATGCCTATATGACACTCCTATTGGACTGGAATAAATCAGAAAACTATTTTAACCGAAGCATAGAGCTAGCCGAAAAAATCGGTTTTGATGATGCAGTAATGGTTGGACTTAATAACCTATGTCAAATTTACATGAACTCTAATCGCAATGAGATGGCATCTAAAACTGCAATAAAAATGCTGGAGCACTATCCCGAAAATCCATATATTTACTATAATCTTGCAAATCTTTATAATCAAAATAACGAAACAATAAAAGCAATCGAATTCTATCAAAAAGCTATTGAATTATCTACAAATGAACCAGAGTTAAAACAAGTTTTGCTAAAAGATTTATCAAACATCGAATACGAGAGTGGAAATTTCAAGAAATCACTCGATTATTTTAGAGATTACTCAATATTGCGCGACAGCCTGCATTCGATAGAACAAACAAAATACATACTTGAGCTTGAAACAAAATATCAAACCTTAAAAAAGGAAAAAGAAATTGCTGAATTAAAAAACGCCAATCTAAAAGCAAAAAGGATTAACAATTTGTACTTCTTTAGTATTATCATCCTACTTTTAATTACCGCTTTTCTTATTTTCATAATAAACTATCGTAAAACTCTTACAAAACATATTATATCTACCCTTGAAAATGAGAAAACAATTATAGCAACAAATGCAGCCTTAAAAGGAGAAGAAAAAGAAAGAGAGCGAATTGCAAGAGAGCTACACGATGGACTAGGTGGGTTACTATCAGCGGCAAAACTAAATCTTGAAAATAACGAAACAAACGAAAAAATCAAAGACATGATTAACATAAGCATTACTGAATTAAAAAGAATATCAAATGCACTATTGCCCGAAACACTGCTAAAAATGGGTTTAACGCATGCTATATGTTCTTTTTGCAAAGCTTTTTCAGGCTATACAAACTTAAAGATCGAATGTAGCACCTATGGATCAGACAACAGATACAACAGTGATTTTGAACTTTCGGTTTACAGGATAACTCAGGAAATAGTCAACAACGCAATTAAACATTCCAAATGCACTTCAATTACAATTGAGATAATTCAAGATGAATCAAGACTATTTATCGCTATTGCTGACGATGGTATTGGATTCGACCCCAATTTGCTAAAAAATAACAATGGCATGGGCTTGCAAAATATCAAAAAAAGAGTTGAAGTATATTCAGGGAGAGTTGAGTTTAACAATATAAAACCGCATGGGACAGAAGTAATTATAGAGTTTACCGACACAAATGATAATTTGATAAAATTATGATAAAAATTGTTGTAGTAGAAGATCATCCAATGTTTTTAGACGGGCTAAAAAACGCTCTTTCGAAAAATTCTGATTTCGAAATAATCGGAACTGCTCTTAATGGGAAAAACTGCTTAACCATTCTCGAAGAAAATGACACTGACATTTTACTCATGGATCTAAACTTGCCCGATATTAAAGGTGAGGAACTAAGTAAAGTTGTAAAATCAAAATTTCCAAAGATTAAAATTATTATACTTACATCACATGATCAGATTTATCATATTCGAACTATGTTAGACATTGGAGTATCGGGATATTTATTAAAAAACGAAGATTATAGTTTGATTGAAGACACTATTTATTCTGTTTACGATGGAAATATTGAAATCCCGAAGCAAATATCTGAAATCATCGCTAAAAATTCCGGAAAAGTAAACATATCTACACGCGAAAAAGAAGTTCTAAAACTTATTGCCGATGGAATGACAAATCAAGAAATTGCCGACAAACTATTTATTTCACCACTAACTGCTGATAGTCACCGCAAAAATTTAATCCTTAAGTTTGGAGCTAAAAACACTGCCTCGATGATTAAAACTGCTATTGTATTGGGGTTTTTGAGTGATTGATAAATCTAACTTTAGCTTATTTTTACAATTGATTTATTACTGAAATAATATCACATGCAACTACACCCGCAGTTTCAGTTCTTAACCGACTTCTACCTAGAGATACCGGAATAAATCCCGTATCTTTTGCCATTTGAATTTCAGCTGCATTAAAATCTCCCTCCGGACCAATGAGAATTAAATAGCTCCCTTCCTTTTTGAGGAGATTTCCAAGATAAATCTTATCATTATGTTCTTCGCAATGTGCAATAAACTTTTGTGCTTCTCCAAAATACTGCGTAATAAACTTTTCAAAATTTAGTTGCTCATCAATTACCGGATGATATGCTTTGTATGATTGCTTCATTGCAGATTCTGCTATTCGTTTTAACCGATCTGTTTTTACAATTTTTCTTTCTGAGTTTTTGCATATTATTGGAGTAATCTCATCTATCCCTATTTCAGTAGATTTCTCAACAAACCATTCATATCTGTCAATATTTTTTGTTGGAGCGATGGCAATATGTAAATAGTAGTTACGCTTTTCGTAATCTTTATATGTCTCAATGATCCTAACCTCTACAATTTTTCCTGTAATATTGGAAATAGTTGATTTGTGCATATTCCCTTTGCCGTCGGTAAGCCAAATGTGATCGCCAACCTGCATTCTCAATACTCTTGAAATGTGTTTAGACTCATCTTCGTTAAATTTATGAAAAGGAAAACTTATTTCCGGATCGTAAAAAAGATGCATTTGAAGATATTTTAAAAAACAAGGAGCAAAAAAATCGCTCCTAAAAACTTTATTTCATTAGCTCGTAAAGTATATCCAGCTTTGGCGTAAGAATAATTTCCGTGCGGCGATTTTTTGCTCTTGCTTCCGGAGTTTTGGCAGGATCAACTGGAAGGTATTGACCTCTTCCTCCTGCAGTCAAACGAGTGGGATCAATTTTTGAATTACTTAACAATATTTTCACAACAGAAGTAGCTCTTTTAACACTTAAATCCCAATTGTCTTCAATGTTTCCACTACTTCTGTATGGAACGTCGTCGGTATGTCCTTCAATCATTATATTAATATCAGGATTTTGTTCAAGAACCGGGGCTAATTTTTTGAGAGCTTCAATTCCTCGGGGTTCAACAGTCCAACTGCCTGATTTGAACAAAAGTTTTTCGTCAAGTGATACATAAACTTTTCCGTTTTTATTTGTAATAGTTAAACCGTCTCCTTCAAAACCAACTAGAGCATCTGCAACTTTTCTGCGAAGGGCATTTAACAGTGAATCTTGTGCATTTAGTTTTGCTTCGAGTTCTTTAACTCTTGCATCTTTTGCTGCAAGTTCTTTTTCTTTTAAGTCATTCTTGATTTTCATTTCTTCTAAATTTGCTCTTTCTTGATTTAAACGAGCTTCCAATGCTCTTAATTCGTCTTCTTTACGTTGTAATTCTTCTCGTGTCTGTTGTAGTAATAACATTGCTTTTTGAGTTTCAGCATCTGCTCCTGCACGCAATTTTTCCTGATTTTCTAACAACTGTTTGTATAATTCATTGATTTTATCATACTGAACTGTTAATGTTCTGTAAGCATTGCCTTTTATTGCTGTATCTGTTACCAAAGCATTTTTGTCAATATTGAGTTTATCTATTTTGGCTTTTAACTCGTTGTTTTCGGTAGTTAAATTTTCGTTAGTTTTTTTTAGTTCTCTTCTTTCGTTTTCACATGATTCCTTTTTTTCTTTCATTTCTTCGAATTGTCTTGCGGGAACACATGAAAAAATTAATCCAGCAATCACTGAAATAGCTATTAAATTAATGAATTTTCTTGTTCTCATGGTATTAAATTTTTAACTGTTTGTGCAAAAATAAACAGTTTTTTGATATTTTGTTCATTTCATTGTTCCTATTTATAAAAAAAAAGCTGTTCAAAACCGAACAGCTTTTTTAATTTCAGATATTATTGATAAATATTATTCGCCTAAAGTTGCAACCATAACAGCTTTAATAGTATGCATTCTATTTTCTGCCTGATCGAAAACTAAAGAGTTTTTACCTTCAAAAACATCTTCGGTAACTTCAATGCCATTAGTTAATCCAAATTCTTCGCTTACTTGTTTTCCAACTTTTGTATCAGCATTATGGAAGGAAGGTAAGCAATGCATGAATTTAACATTTGGATTGCCGGATTTTGCAACTAATTCTGCATTAACCTGATATGGTTTTAATAATTTTATTCTTTCTGCCCATACTTCTTTTGGTTCACCCATAGATACCCATACATCGGTATGAATAAATTCAACTCCTTTTACTGCTTCTGCAGGATCTTCGGTGATTGTAATTCGTGCTCCTGATTCTTTTGCAATATTTCTGCAAGTTTCAATTAATTCTTTTTCTGGCCATAATTCTTTTGGAGCTCCGATTCTTACATCCATTCCTAAAATTGAACCAATTGTTAATAATGATCTTCCCATATTGAAACGAGCATCACCTACATAAGCATAAGAGATTTTTTCCAGCGGGTTGTGTGAATGTTCCATCATCGTAAGAACATCTGCTAACATTTGCGTTGGATGCCATTCGTTTGTCAAGCCATTCCATACCGGAACACCTGCATATTTAGCAAGTTCTTCAACAATTTCTTGTCCGAAACCACGGTATTCTATGCCATCATACATGCGTCCCAATACTCTTGCTGTATCTTTAATGGTTTCTTTGTGTCCCATCTGACTTCCAGATGGTCCTAAATAAGTAACATGTGCTCCTTGGTCGTGAGCTGCTACTTCGAAAGCACAACGGGTGCGTGTAGACGTTTTTTCAAAGATCAAAGCAATGTTTTTGCCTGTCAAGCGAGGCTGCTCTGTTCCTGCATATTTTGCATTTTTCAAATCTTTCGACAAATTCAAAAGAAATACCAATTCTTCTTTTGTAAAGTCTAATTCTTTCAAGAAATTTCTGTTTCTAAGATTAAAAGCCATGATTTATTTTATTTAAGTTATTATTCTAATTTAAGTCTCCCATTAGCGTACAATGCGCGTCTGATAGATAGGCTCATCAACACTGTCTGGAAAATGCAAGAAAACACATTCCGTACCACCATTTTCGATAAAGCTCACTGCCCCTTTGATTTTTGGTGCCATGCCACCGGCACTAAAAATTCCTTCTTCTAAATATTTTTTTGCTTCCGCAATCGTAATAATATCCAAAACTTTTCCTTTGGTTTCTGCTGTATCAATAATAATTCTCTTCAAATCTGTAAAAATATAAAACTCATCCGCTTTTGCTTGTGAAGCAAGAAGGGCAGACGTATGGTCTTTATCAATAACGGCATCTATTCCCAGTAAGTTTTGTTGTTCATCGTAGTAAACGGGTATTCCTCCGCCTCCAGCAGCAACAACAATATGTCCTTCTCGAGCCAATTTTTCAATTACTTTGCTATTTCCAACCTGTTTTGGAAGAGGGGAAGGAACAATTTTGCGCCAACCAATTCCGTCTGGATCTTCTTTGAATAAAGAATTTGTTTCTGCAGAAAGTTTTTCTGCTTCTTCTTTTGTATAATAAGGTCCAATCGGTTTTGTTGGATTTTTAAAAGCAGGGTCATTTTTATCTACCAAAACTTGAGTTATTAGATTTACAACGCCTCTTTCTAAATCTTTGGTGGGGAGAATATTTCTGAGTTGTTGTTCAATCAAATACCCTATAAAACCTTGTGAATATGCTCCACAAACATCCAAAGGCATTTCTGGAATACCATACATTTTAGCTCCCGCATTGTTTTGCAATAGTATATTGCCCACTTGCGGTCCGTTTCCATGTATAATTATAAGATTATGATCTTCTTTTAGTATGCTAAATAGAATTTCGCAAGCTCTTCGCACATTTGTTTTTTGTTCGTCAATGGTGCCTTCCTGTCCTGCTCTTAAGATTGCATTCCCTCCAAAAGCTACTACTGCTAACTTCTTTCCATTCATAAAAATTAAATTTTCAGTTTTTTGCAAATCTATTATATTTTTAAAAAAAATCCAACAGCATTTATGTTTTTTAACATATTTAATAATAAGTTTCTAAATAAGATGTTAAAGTTTTGAATGAATGAAAAAAAATTTTTATATTTTTTATAAAACATTATTTTTGTGGTACTTAATTTGAAAACGTTTGAATTATTAATGTTAAATTTAATTATGAATATTATGAAAAGTTTATTTAAGGTTTCTTCACTTGTATTAGGGGTTATTTTATTAACAACTGGCGTCAGCTTTGCACAAAAAAAAGCAAAACCTTTTAATGGTGTTATAACTTATGAGATTACTTATCTCGGAGAAATTGACGAGGAAAGTAAGGCTCAATTAGCGAATCAGTCAACATTGAGTATTAGCGGAAATAAAGCTAGGAGTGAGCAAGTTTCTCCGTTTTATACCGTTGCACAGATTATTGATGTTGCAAAAGGAGATATGATTGTTTTAATTGATGCTATGGGAATGAAAATTGCCGTTAAGCAAACAAAAGAAGAAATTGAAAAAAGAAAAGCTGAAGCTGAAACAAAAGATCCCGAAATAACTTATTTAGATGAAACTAAAATCATTGCAGGTGTAAAATGCAAAAAGGCGGAAGTAAAAGTCGAAGACCAAATTATTGATGTTTATTATACCGAAGAATTAAATGTTCCTGAAGGAATTAATGAAGTACAAGGTTTTACAGGATTAAAAGGCGTTTTGATGGAATACACTATCGAGCAACAAGGAATTGAAATGAAATTTTCTGCTAAAGAGATAAGTTATAAGAAACCTAAAGCCGTATTATTTGTAATTCCTGATGATTATCAGATTAAAAAGCCAGAAGAACTCGGTGGCCTTTTTGGAATGTAAAATTTACAACAAAAATAAAAAAATCCTCAAAAGAGGATTTTTTTTTATTTTTACGGCATGATTAAAAATAAAAAAAATAGTAACCAAAAAGATTCAAAGAAAGAACAAAAAAAAGGCTTAGTGAAATCTGTAAAAACTTTCTTTACTGATGAACGCTTTACTGTAAGTTTAGGATTAACATTGCTAGCTTTTTCTTTGATTCTTTGTCTTTCGTTAACTTCATATCTTTTTACCTGGAAAACGGATCAAAGTATTGCCGATCTTGGATTTAAAGGAATATTTTCAGATTCTGCTTTTGAAGTTGACAACTGGGTGGGAAAATTTGGTGCTTTTTTAGCTAATAAATTCATTTTTGATTGGTTCGGAATACCTTCATTTTCTTTTGTAATTCTATCAGCAGTTTATGGATTAGCTCTATTGAAAGTAAAACTTGTAAAACTCCTCGAATTTACTTTTAAACTTTTAATATATACATTCTGGTTAAGTATTGCTTTGGCTTCCGTTTTTGGCGATAAGTATTTCATGGTAGGTGGCTCTCATGGATTTTTTGTTTTTAATTGGCTTTACGATGTTATCGGTCCGGTAGGTGCTTATACAAGCATTGTGATAAGTGCTTTTATAATAGTAATTTATTCTGTGAAAAATTCACTAAACTGGATGAAATCTAAGGTTGACAGAATTAAAAATTTCGATAAAGAAAATTTGACTGAGGAAGAAATTGAAACTGAATCTGAGAAAAGTCTTTTAATTACTGAGACAGACAATAACGAAAATACTACTTATGGACAAAGTGTTGAACCAATAGTATTGGAAGAAGATATAAAAAGTGAGGAACTTCATTTAGACGAAAAGCTTGATAAAGAAATTGAAATTGGTGAAAAAAATTTAGAAATAAAATCTGAAGGAAATAATTTTTCAATGACAGTTCAAGTTGCCGATGAAGAAGAAACTTTAAGCGATGAAGAAATACATTCCGATCTTCTTCAAGATTATGATCCAACTAAGGACCTTGAATATTACAAAATGCCGACACTTGATCTTCTTACTGATTATCCTTCCAGCAAAGGAGATGTAACCAGAGAAGAACTTAATGCAAACAAGAATAAAATAGTTAAAACCTTGCTTGATTATAAAATTCAGATTTCCAAAATTATGGCCACCATCGGGCCTACAGTTACATTATATGAAATTGTACCGGCTCCCGGAGTTAGAATTTCCAAAATAAAAAGTCTTGAAGATGATATCGCTCTTAGTTTGGCAGCATTAGGAATTAGAATTATTGCTCCTATCCCCGGAAAAGGAACTATAGGAATCGAAGTCCCAAATTCTAAACCCGAGATTGTTTCAATGCGTTCTGTACTTAAATCTGCAAAATTCCAAGAATCTGATTATGAATTGCCCGTTGCAATAGGAAAAACTATTTCAAACGAAACATATGTTTTTAATTTGGCTAAAACTCCTCATTTATTGGTGGCTGGAGCTACTGGTCAGGGTAAATCCGTTGGTATAAATGCAATAATTACTTCTCTTCTATATAAAAAGCATCCATCTCAATTAAAATTTGTTTTGGTTGACCCTAAAATGGTCGAATTGTCAATCTATAGAAATATCGAGAAACATTATCTTGCAAAATTACCAGGAGAGGAAAATCCAATAATCACCGATGTTTCCAAAGTAGTGCCTGCAATGCTTTCGTTGTGCATAGAGATGGATACTCGTTATGCTTTGCTTACCGATGCAGGCGTAAGAAACATCATAGAATATAATTCCAAATTCATATCCAGAAAATTGAATCCACAAAAAGGACATTATTTCATGCCATATATCGTTGTAATTATTGATGAATTTGCTGATATTATCGTTCAGGAAGGTAAACAGGTCGAAGCTCCCATATCAAGACTTGCAGCAAAAGCTAGAGCTGTCGGAATTCATTTAATAGTTGCTACTCAGCGTCCATCAACTGATGTTATTACCGGTGTAATTAAAGCTAATTTCCCAACACGAATTGCATTTAAAGTTACAAACGGTCACGATTCCAAAACTATCCTCGATGCTACCGGAGCCAATCAGCTTATTGGTCGAGGGGATATGTTAATTTCCGAGACAGGTAAAATTACTCGTGTACAATGTGCTTTTATAGATACCCCCGAAGTTGAAAATCTGGTTAATTATATTTCTTCACAACAAGGATATCCTTCAGCTATGGAACTTCCTGAACCGGTATTCGGAGAAGGAGAGACTGGCGGAGCTGCATTTGATGCTAACGAAAAAGACGAACTTTTTGAGGAGGCTGCCAGAATAGTTGTGCGTCATCAACAGGGTTCTACTTCATTGATTCAAAGAAAATTAAGTATAGGATATAATCGAGCTGGCAGAATTATTGACCAACTAGAAGCTGCGGGTATTGTTGGTCCTTACGAAGGAAGCAAAGCTCGTCAGGTAAATTTTCCAGATGAATTAGCTTTGGAACAATATTTGAATACTCTTAAAATCAATAACAATTAAATTTTAAGTAAATGAAAAAGTTTGGATTATTTTTTTTGGCGATTTTCTGTTTTTATTTTTTAGATGCTCAAACTCAAAACAATGACAATACTGCAACTGCATTGTTAGACGAGGTTGCTGCCAAAGCAGAGCGTTATACGAGTTTGAAAATTGATTTTAATATGTTTGTCGAAAATCTGCACTCCGGAAAAAGAGATTCATATTCCGGAAATGCAATGTATAAATCAGGCAATTATAAGCTTGATGTAATGGGACAAGTAGTATATTCCGACGGAAAAACAAATTACACGTATCTTAAAGATGCAGATGAAATAAATATCTCTAAAAATGATTCGCAAAGCGAAATGATTAATCCCCAAGCATTTCTGAAAGATTATAAAAACAACTACAAAGTCAAATACATTGCCGAAAAATTTGAAAAAAATAGACCCTTAGTAGAAATTGATTTATTTCCAAAGAATATCGAAAATAAAAAATATTCCAGAATCACTATTAAAGTTGACAAAACCAAAAAACAAATTTATTCTGTAAGGTATATAGGCAAAGATGGTGTTAATTATTTAATTGAAATTACAAAGTTTGAAGAAAATCCTGTAATTCAGGATAATCAAATTAAGTTTTCAAAAGATTTGTATCCCAGCGTTGAAATAATTGACTTGAGATAGAACAATTATAAATTAAAAATTTAATCCCGGCAAATGCTTCCGGGATTTATTTTATTTAACACTTAAAATCAATCCTTTTAAATATTCTGTTTCTGGAACAAAGGTAGATATTGGATGATCCAAAGGTTGTGAAAGTATTCCCAATATTTTTACATTTCTGCCTGATTCAATTGCTGCCGACCGAATTGCTGAAGTAAATAATTCTCTGGTTATATATTGTGAGCAACTAAACGTAAAAATTAATCCATTCTTTTGTATTTTTTGCATTGCCATTAAATTTATTCTTTTATAAGCTCTTAAGGCATTATTAGTAACATTACTTTTCTTTGCAAATGCCGGCGGATCAATAATAATCAAATCATAATTCTTTGTGCAGGTTTGCAAATATTCAAAAGCATCAGAGCAAATAGAATTATGATTATTTTCAAATCCATTTAATTTAATATTGCGTTCAGTTATATCAACGGCATTCTCAGATATGTCAATAGAATCCACGTGTTTTGCTCCTCCAGCAAGTGCATAAACTGAAAATCCTCCGGTATAAGCAAATAAATTAAGAACATTTTTATCTTTTGAAAAATCTTTGACTATTCGCCGATTATCTCGTTGGTCAATGAAAAATCCTGTTTTTTGACCGTTGGGAATGTCAACGTAAAATTTTAAGCCATTTTCTGTAATATTTTCAGAGATTTTGTTGCCGTAAACAATTTTATCCACGGTATTCAATTTCAATTTTGATGCTGACTTGTCGTAAATACATTCAACATCCGGGATGTATTTAATTATACATTCGGAGATAAAATCAATTTTATTGTGTATCGCCTCAGTTTGAGCCTGAATAACAACTGTGTTATTATAAAAATCTGCTATCAGTCCAGGTATGCTATCTGATTCGGCAAAAATCAATCTATAGGCATTGGTGTTTTTCTGTTCTGAAAACAGAATTTTGCGAAATTCAATGGCGGCTTTAATATTTTGTTCGAGGCAAAAATCTTCGTTTTCCTCAAACCCGAAATGAATTAATTTTATTGCAATTGACGAATCCGAATAATAACCAACACCTAATGGATTATTTTTGCTGTCTATTACTTTTACCCAATCTCCTGTTCTGATATTTTTGGTTTTATTGTCTATTGCTCCGCTGAATATCCATGGATGTTTTCTTTTTACGGAAGAATCTTTCCCCGGTTTTAATTTTATTGTTCCGGCTATCATATAAAAAAGTTTTTTGCAAAGATATTATTTATTTAATTTGCAATTTTGGCAGTTACTAATTTTTAATTATATTCAGTAGTATGTTGATTTATGGAATGTCCGAATTGTCATAGAAGAGGAAATGCTTTGAAAAGAATTTTCTCAAAACGCGGGAATACCGGCACTCGCTTTTGTGTTTATTGTAACACCGAGGTTCGGATTATTTATAACTGGAAAAAGATATTTATTTTATCATTAGTAGTGTTAACTTCTTTATTAGTGTTAAATATTCTTTTACAAATGCTTGGATGGCCGGGTATTACAAGCGGTTTTGCAGGGGGAATGGGAGGTGCGGTAATTGCAATTATGATTAGACGCAAACCTTATGTTAAAATCGAACTTGTTAATCCTCCCAAAACAAGAAAAAAAAGAAGAAACTAATGAATCAGCTTTTTTCGGTAGTAGATATTGAAACGACAGGTGGAGGAGGTAAATATGAAAAAATTACCGAAATTGCGATTTTTGTAACCGATGGATATAATTTAATTAGAAGTTTTCATAGTCTAATAAATCCTCAACGCAGAATACCTCCATATATCGTGAACCTGACACGAATAACAAACGAAATGGTTGAAGATTCTCCGAAGTTTTACGAAGTTGCAAAACAAATTCTGGAAACCCTTTCTGATACTGTTTTTGTTGCACATAACGTAATTTTTGATTATGGCATTTTGAAAAAGGAATTTGCAGAGCTGGGATATAAATTCAGGATGAATACTTTATGCACTTTGCAACTCTCAAGAAAACTCTTTCCTGGATTGTCCTCGTATAGTTTAGGCGAATTGTGTAAAAGTTTGGGAATTGAAATATTTAACAGACATAGAGCCTCAGGAGACGCAAAAGCAACCATGCATCTTTTTAATATGATTTACCGTAAAGACCTGGATGAAAATAACGGATTAAATGTCTTGGGATTCCGGTTTTCGGGGTTATCACCAAAAATTAAGATTTCAAAGTTTCAAAATCTTCCTGATACAGTTGGAGTTTATTATCTCTATAATGAAAATGATGAAGTAATCTACATTGGTAAATCAAAGAATATAAAACAAAGGGTTTTTTCTCATTTAAAGAATGAGTGCTCTAAGAAATCATTAAACATGCGTTCCGAAATTGCTGATGTTGATTATGTAGAAACCGGATTTGAGTTAATTGCTTTGATACACGAATCAAACGAAATAAAGAAACATAAACCTAAATATAACGTTGCTCAACGCAGAAGCATTTACAATTGGGGAATTTATTTCTATGAAAATTCAGAAGGGTATTTTTGTTTTACCATAAAAAAAATTACCGACACCGACGAGATGTTTTTGGCCATGTTCTCATCACATAACGAAGCAATTGAAACCATGCGGAATTTTTGTGAAAAATACCAACTTTGCACCAAATTTTGTGGATTGTACGAATCGTCCGGAGCTTGTTTTTATCATTCCATAGGCGAATGTAAAGGAGCATGTTGCGGAGAAGAATCTCCTGATGACTATAACATTAAGGCTCAAAAATTTATGGAAGAATTAAATATTGGATACGATAATGTTTATATTATGCACGAAAATAAAGCAGAAAATCTGATTGCATTTGTAAAAATTCAAAATTCACATTTCAAAGGATACGGATATTTTGACAATGTCGAGGAAATTACTGATATTGACGATTTTCTTAAACCCATGCCCGAAACCAGAGACATCAAACAAATTATTAAAACATATTTAAAGAAAAACTCTGATTATAAAATTGTGAAGATAAAACAGGATTTAAATTCAGAAAGCTTTTAATTTATTCAATACGATTTAATTTGTTCCGATGATTTTTTTGGTCTAAATCTTTTTTATCTTTGCATGGTAAAACTAAAATTGTTATGAAAAGAACAAAAATAGCTGATATTTTACAGCATTCGAAAGTTAACGAGAATATTCTCGTAATGGGCTGGGTGAGGACAAAACGCATAAGTAAAAATGTTTGTTTCATCACTTTAAACGACGGGTCTTGTATGGCAAACCTTCAGATTGTGATTGACATAACTCCCGAAATAGATGAATTGTTGTCGCATGTTCATTCAGGGGCAGCATTAAAAATATTCGGTGTTACGGTTGAATCCCTCGGACAAGGTCAAGCTGTAGAATTGCAAGCTAAGGAAATAACTTTATTAGGAGAAGCAAATCCCGAAGAATATCCTTTACAACCCAAAAAGCACAGTCTTGAATTTTTGCGTGAAATTGCACATCTGAGGTTCCGTACAAATACTTTTGGGGCTATATTCAGGATCAGACATACAATGACCTATGCAATCCATAAATTTTTCAACGATAAGGGTTTTTACAATATTCATACGCCAATAATTACAGCTTCGGATTGCGAAGGTGCAGGTGAAATGTTCAGGGTAACTACGCTTGATTTATACAATCTACCGAAAACAGAAGACGGAAAAATTGATTTCACACAAGACTTTTTCGGTCGCGAAACTAATCTTACCGTTTCTGGTCAGCTCGAAGCAGAACTTGCAGCTCTTGCTCTTTCCCAGGTTTATACATTCGGACCGACTTTTAGAGCAGAAAATTCAAACACTGCCCGTCATTTGGCTGAATTCTGGATGATAGAACCAGAAATGGCATTTTACGACATCAACGATGATATGGATTTAGCAGAAGAAATGCTTAAATATCTTGTAAAATATGCACTTGACAATTGTCGCGAAGACCTCGAATTTTTGCATAAACGCAGAGAAGAAGAGCAAAAACAAAAACCCCAAAACGAACGCGACGAAATGGGGCTCATTCCAAGATTAGAATTTGTACTTTATAATAATTTCGAGAGAATTACATATACACAGGCTATAGAGATTCTTATGAATTCCAAGCCAAATAAAAATAAACAGTTTGTTTATCCGGTTGATAAGTGGGGCACTGATTTACAAAGCGAACACGAAAGATATCTTGTAGAAAAACATTTTAAAAAGCCTGTCATAATTACCGACTATCCTAAAGAAATAAAAGCTTTTTACATGAAATTAAACGATGACGGAAAAACTGTCAGAGCTATGGATGTGCTATTCCCACAAATTGGAGAAATTATTGGAGGTTCGCAAAGAGAAGAAAATTACGATAAACTTATTGGCAGAATGAAAGAAGTGGGAATACATCAAAAAGATATGTGGTGGTATCTCGAAACAAGAAAATTTGGTTCTGTTCCTCATAGTGGTTTTGGTCTTGGTTTCGAGCGTCTTATGTTGTTCATCACCGGAATGTCTAATATAAGAGACGTAATTCCATTCCCGCGTACACCAAAAAATGCAGAATTCTAAAAATTTTATTATATTTGAAAAAATAAATTACAAATGCTAAAACCGGGATTACAGCAAAAACTTCTGCAAAAACTTTCGCCTCAGCAGATACAAATGATTAAGCTGCTTGAGTTGCCGACAGTACAACTGGAAGAGCGGATAAAAAAAGAACTTGAAGAAAATCCGGCTCTCGACGAAGGTCCTGACGACAGCGAGGACGGAAATTTTCAGGATAATCTCACAAACGAAGAAGAGGATAATTCGGCTGATAATTCAGAAGATGAATTCTCTATCGAAGATTATCTTCAGGATGAAGATGACGAAATTCCGGCATATAAACTTCAGGCAAATAATTATTCTAAAGACGACGAACATAAAGAAATTCCTTATTCTGCTGCAAAAACATTTCATGAATTTTTGCAAGAACAGCTTATACTCAAGGATTTAACAGAAAAAGAAAAAATAATTGCTGAATATTTAATCGGCAATATTGACGAAGATGGCTATTTACGGAGAGAGATTGAAAATATCGTTGATGATATTGCTTTTTCTGCAAACATAGATGCAACAGAACAAGAAATTCTTAACGTTTTGGAAATAATTCAGGAATTGGATCCTCCGGGAGTTGGAGCCCAAAATCTACAGGAGTGTCTGTTAATACAGCTTGAACGTAAGGAAGAACAAACTCCCGCAGTGGAAAATGCTAAAAGAATTATTGTTGATTGTTTCGAAGAATTTACTAAAAAGCATTATCACAAGATTAAATCAAAATGCGATCTCGAAGACGAAGACTTGAAAGAAGCCATTGATATAATTATTAAGCTTAATCCTAAACCGGGAAGTTCTTTTGGCGAACCTCAAACCAGATCTTTCAATGCAATAATACCTGATTTTATTCTGGAAATTGAAAATAATAAAGTTATTGTTTCATTAAATTCAAGAAATACTCCGGAATTGCGAATTTCAAAGATGTTTTCTCAAATGCTGGAAGAATATTCCTCAAGTAAAAATAAAAATAACAAAGAAGCAATTGCTTTTATTAAACAAAAAATAGATTCTGCAAAGTGGTTTATTGATGCAATCAATCAAAGACAAAACACTCTTTTATTTACAATGAATGCAATAGCGGAGTTTCAGAAGGAGTTCTTTCTTACGGGAGACGAGACAAAACTGAAACCAATGATTTTAAAAGATATAGCTGAAATTACCGGACTCGATATCTCGACAATTTCGAGAGTAGCAAATTCTAAGTATGTTGCAACTCCTTACGGAAATTTCCCTCTCAAATATTTCTTTAGCGAAGGCATGCAAACCGAAACCGGAGAAGAAGTCTCAACCCGGGAAATTAAGCAAATCCTCAAGGAATGTATAGAAAAGGAAAACAAATCTAAACCATTAACTGATGATAAATTGGCTGAGATTTTAAAATCCAAAGGTTATATCATTGCTCGCCGTACAGTTGCAAAATATCGCGAACAACTTGGAATTCCGGTTGCCAGACTTAGAAAAGAGCTCTTATGAAAGACTTTAATTTAAAGACTATTTTACATTACGTAAATTATTGTTTCCATCCTTTGCTAATGACCAGCTTTGCTGTGTTTATTTTATTTAACTCTGGATATTACCTTAGTCATCTTAATCCGGATATTCAAAAAGTAATATACTCAATTTTTTTTATTTCAACTTGCGTAATACCGTTATTATTTATTCCAATTTTATATTATTTTGGAATAATAAGTTCGTTTTTAAATCCAATAAAGTCTGATAAAATTATAATACTTTTCACCACTACAATTATATATTCTCTTTCATACTACTTTATGACCAGAATATCAATGCCTCCAATTTTAATCAATGTAATTTTATCGGCAGTAATACTAAATGTTATTTCATTATTAATTTATTTTTTTAAAAGTTTTAGTTTATATACACTTGGTTGGGGAGCAATGTTGGGCTATATAGTTTTTCTTGCAGGAATTAAAGCTCTTACAGTATTAAATATAGGAATTCTTGTGATTTTTTTTACAGGCTTAATTGGAACAATCCGGCTTTATCTTAACAGGAACAAACCCAAAGAGGTATATCTTGGTTATTTAATTGGTTTTATTGTTTTTTACATTAGTAATTTGGTGTTATCATGAAAACTCTTTTTATTTTTTTTATTTCGTTAATTATAGTATTTCTTTTGTTTCATCTTTTTTTTAGATATATTCTTCCTTGGTTACTTAAACGATGGGTAAAATTATTAATGAAAAATACTGTAGAAACTTCAAATTATGAATATAAGAAAACAGAAGGCGAAGTAAATGTTGATTATATACCATCGGAAAATAATACAAAATCTGATTTTAAAGATTCCGGAGAATATGTTGATTTTGAAGAAATTGATGAAAAAGACATAAAAGAATAATGAAATATTTACGAAAAACATTGTATAAATTATTAGGGATTAAATTGTATCTCCGCCTGATTTCAAATTTGTATTTGAAAATGATAAATCTTGGTTTTTTTAAAAATCAACATGCTGAAATACATTACTTGAAATCAATAATAAAACCCGGAGATATATGTATTGATATAGGTGCAAATTTGGGATATTACAGTTATTTTATGGCTAAGTATTGTGGCATACATGGACAAGTATATGCGGTTGAACCTGTAAATCTGTTTACTAAAATACTAAAAAAAAACACATCTAAATTCAGAAATATTATAATTTATCCTTATGCACTTGGAGAAGAAAATTGTGTAGTAAAAATGGCAATGCCATTTATTGATGGAGTGCTTCATCATGGGATGACTAAAATCTCTAAAACCGAAAACTCGGAAAAGGTTATTTATTTTGATGTAGAAATGTGCGTACCTGAAAAACTTTTTTCTGACCTAGAAAGGCTTGATTTTTTGAAAATTGATGTGGAAGGATACGAAAATATTGTACTGACAAATATGAAAAATATTTTACAAAAATTTCATCCTTTAATTCAATGTGAATTAAGTGGAGAACTTAATCGCCATAATAGCTTGAATTTCCTTCAATTACTTGGTTATAAGCCTTTTATCCTAAAGAATAAAGAACTTCTTCCAATATCCTCCGAAGAAATTACTATATGGGAAAAGGATTTTTATTTTATTTATAAACAAATTTAGTTAAACTAAAAAGTCAGCTCTCAATAATCTTCCGTTAGTTTAAATTGCAGGAGTTGACTTATAAGGTAGAATTAAAATCTGATAATTAAAAACTTAAAGTAAAAATATAGGTATTTTTTAATAAATTTTATTATTTTTGTCCACTTGAAAATAAAATTAGTACTAATATAATTAAAAACTGAAAGAGTAATATGAAAACTTATCAAACTAGTCAGATCAGAAATATCACGTTGGCGGGTAATTCCGGATCCGGTAAAACGACTTTGGCTGAAAGTATGTTATTTGTTGGTGGTGTGATCAATAGAAAAGGAGAAGTTAACAGTAAAAATACCGTTTCGGATTATCGTCCGATAGAACAGGAAAACGGCTTGTCTCTTTTTTCATCAATACTTTACACTGAAATAGCAAATACAAAAATCAATATTATAGATAATCCGGGAATGGATGATTTTATTGGCGGATTATATTCATCATTATTCCCGAGCGATATTGCAGTAATGCTTATAAACTCAACCAATGGTATTGAAGTAGGTACAGAAATTCACAATCGTTACCTCGAAAATGCCGAAAAACCAATGATTATTGTTTTAAATCATTTAGACCATGAAAAAACAAATTTTGAAAAAACTATTCAGGAGGTTAAGGATTTATTCGGTGGAAATGCTGTTTTGGCTCAGTTTCCGGTAAATCCCGGTGTTGGTTTTGACTCAATAATTGATGTTATTACCAACAAAATGTACACTATTAAAGGAAATGAAATTGTTGTTTCTGAAATTCCGGCTCAATATGCCGACGAAGCAGAAGAAATAAAAACAGCTTTGATAGAAAAAGCAGCAGAAGCAGACGAATCTTTGATGGAATTATTCTTTGAAAATGATACTCTCACCGAGGAAGAAATGATGAGAGGTATCGCTGCCGGATTACCTCAACGAGGAATTTTTCCTATTTTCTGCGTTAATGCAAAAAATGATTTAGGTGTAAAGAGATTATTAGAGTTTATAGCTAATGTTGCTCCATCGCCAGATAAATTTCCTGCTCCAAAAAATACTCAAGGTGAAGAAATTATATGCGATGCCAACGGTAAGCCTGTAATTTTCCTTTTCAAAACTTCTATTGAAGAGCACATAGGTGAAATTTCATATTTCAAAGTTTTAAGTGGAACCCTCACAGAAAGCATTGACTTATATAACCCCAAAAATAATACTAAAGAACGTTTAGCTTCTTTGTTTGTTTGTGCCGGAAAAAACAGAACAAAAGTTGAAAAATTATTTGCCGGAGATATCGGAGCAACGGTAAAACTTAAAAGCTCAAAAACCGGTCATACTTTAGTATCTCCGGGGATGGATATGGAAATGCCTGCAATTAAATATCCGAATCCAAAACATCGTGTTGCAGTTAAACCATTAAGTGAAGGTGATGAAGAAAAATTAGGCGAAGCCCTCGGTAGAATGCGTGACGAAGATTCAACTATTATTTTCGAATATTCAAAAGAATTACGTCAGCTTATTGTTCAAGGACAGGGTGAATATCATCTTAATATCCTTAAATGGCATCTCGAAAATCAATTCAAAATTCCTGTAGAATTCCTAAAACCACGTATCCCTTATCGCGAAACTATTACAAAAGTTGCCTTTGCTGATTATCGTCATAAAAAGCAATCCGGAGGAGCAGGACAATTTGGTGAAGTTCATCTAATTATTGAACCGTATGTAGAAGGAGCTCCGGATCCAACAGCATATAAAATAGACGGCAAAGAGTTTAAAATTTCTGTTAGAGGAAAAGAAACTTACGATCTCGAATGGGGCGGAAAACTTGAATATTATAACTGTATAGTTGGTGGTGCTATTGATGCAAGATTCTTACCTGCTATTTTAAAAGGTATAATGGAGAAAATGGAAGTAGCTCCTCTAACCGGTTCTTATGCCCGTGATATCAGAGTTTGTGTCGTTGACGGCAAAATGCACCCGGTTGACTCCAACGAAATTTCATTTAAACTTGCAGGTCGTAATGCTTTCAGTTTAGCTTTCAAAAAAGCTAATCCAAAGATTATGGAACCAATATATAATCTCGAAGTTCTTGTTCCAAGCGACAGAATGGGAGACGTGATGAGTGACTTGCAAGGACGACGTGCTTTGGTAATGGGTATGAGCAGCCAAAAAGGTTACGAAAAAATTATGGCTAGAATACCTTTAGCTGAATTGACGAACTACTCTACTGCTTTAAGATCACTTTCAGGTGGTAGAGCTACTTATGAAATTACGTTCCACGAATATCAACAAGTTCCACCAGATGTTCAGGAACAATTACTCAAAGAATACGAAGCTCAACAAGACGAAGAATAATAATAAAAGGCGGGAAATTTTCCCGCTTTTTTTGCGAAATTAAAAAGGGTGGCTTTTCCCGAGTTTGACAGTTGATTTTTGCAACTAACTTGTATTCAATTTATTATACTAATAAACATAGGTTTGTGCCACTACATTTTCATTTCCTGAGGTAATATTTTAGGGGGTATCTTCATGCCGATGGACTTTATTAACTTGATGGCATTTGGGGGT
>Ga0209409_1000243_pt1 | contig 58769 bp, 56 predicted proteins | sample AD_JPNMR1_MetaG_FD_184424 | JGI IMG/M metagenome (GOLD analysis project Ga0209409, IMG submission 184424) | Active sludge microbial communities of municipal wastewater-treating anaerobic digesters from Japan - AD_JPNMR1_MetaG (SPAdes) (version 2) | ecosystem: Engineered > Bioreactor > Anaerobic... | reverse complement strand
ATACTTCATATTGAGTACCTCCTCTGTTAGTCTTATTTTGTTAGGGGTAACTTGCTTACACCCAGTATTCTAACAGGAGGTACTCGTCTTTTCAAAGTTCATTTGATTTCAATACAGGAATGCTCCTATAACAATATTTTCTTAATTGGAATCTAATCGTTGAGAGCTGTATTATTCAACCCTCCTCTTGTCAGACTAGAAAAGCACTCATCCAATTTTTTTAATTATAAAAAACCAGCAAGCAAAAATCGGTAACCCAGGTTACGAAATGTCAAAATAAAAAAGCTGTTACAAAGATGTACTTTTGTACTTTTGTACATTTGTAACAGCACCAAAGGTATGAGCAAGTTCAAACCCTTTCCAGTTTAGCAACACACTCGACAAAATGGGTTTGAGGACGTAAATCTACTGGTTGAATCTCAATTATCTTATATCCATACTCGCTCAACAGCTTCAAATCATGTGCTAAAGTTCCCGGATTATAACTTACATAAACAACCCTCTTAATCATTGCATTAGCAATATTCTTTAATACACTGGGTTCACAACCCGAACGGGGCGGATCAAGGACCGCAACATCAAATTTGAATCCTTGATTTATCAACTCTGGTAAAACCTTTTCAGTTCTTCCCAGAATAAACTGCACATTATTAATGTTATTCAACGCAACATTTTCCCTGGCATCCTGAAACGCTTCCGGCAGATATTCAATCCCAAAAACAAACCGGGCTTTTCGGGCTAACATCAAACTTAGAACCCCAATTCCACAGTAGGCATCAAGCACTGACTCAGTTCCGGTTAAACCTGCATATTTCAGAATTTCCTTGTATAAGACAATCGTCTGCACCGGACTGCTCCGATAAAACGACTTCAATGAGAAGCAAAATTTAATATCATCCACTTTATCAGTAATTCGGCTCGAACCGGCTAAAACCCGGTTCTCTTTTCCAAAGATTGTCCTGTCACGCGAAACATTAATATTCTGAATCACACTCTTAACTGCCGGAAAGTTCACCATTAATTCTAACGCAAATCGCTCTCCATAAGGAAATTCCGCGCCGTTGGTAACCAAAATAACCATAATCTCATCGGTATAATAACCGATTCTGATCATAATATGCCTTAAAAGACCGGTTCCATCCGCTTCATTATAAGCCGAAAAACCATAGATCTTAACGATCTCCTTCAGTTTTTGGCTGATCCAATTGGCAATCATTGGTTGAGTCACACATTCTTTGGTTGTTACAATTTCTTGGGTGTCTTTATGACCAAAACCCATAATTAACTCGTTATCATCCGATCGACCCACCCAATAATGCAGTCGGTTAAGATAAAACCAGGGTTTCTTCATTCCAATAGTCGGATGAACCAAAACACCCTTAAATTCCGCTATTCGCTCAATTGCATTAACAATCAGTTGCCATTTCATGATTAATTGAGCTTTATATTCCATGTGTTGCAGATTACAACCACCGCATAGTCCATAAATCCGGCAGAAAGGCTTATTACGGTCAACCGATCTGACCAAAACATTGGCTAAAACACCCTGTGCCGAATTACCCCTGATCTCTGTTATTTTGGCCTGAATCCTTTCTCCATACAAAGCTCCGGGGACAAACACAGTAAAACCATGATAACGACCGGCGCCGACTCCTTCATAACCATAGTCATTAATGGTTAAATCAATAATCTGACCAATTTGCAAAGACGAATCTCTATTTTTAGCACTCATCCTGATTCCCTTAAACTAAGTCTTCTTACTAATATTTTAATAATAATATTCCATAAGAGCAATAGAATTTTCAGAAAGAACTGGATGGTTACAGCTGCAATTTATAGTAATCCTCCATCGCCGGATATACTTTCAAAAATATTTCAACCAATTCAGGATCAAATTGTTGACCACTCTGATCAATAATTATTTGACGCGCTTCCTCCGGGGACTTGGCATTACGATAATGGCGATAAGATGTAACCGCGTCAAATGTATCAGCAATTGCAATAATTCGCGCAAAAACGATGGGATAACTTGACAAATTATATTCTACATTTTAAATTATTAAATAATCCACTGCTACTTATAATAATCCACTTAATTAACGATCCTTTTCGGATTTAACAAACATTTGAGTATTATCCCTCAAACAATAACCTTCCGGCATTTTTTGGGTTAAATAGAACGATTGAAACACAATTTTGGCATCATTAACGCTTAAAATCTCATTCCGCTTTAACCGGATAATACCCCCGCTATAGTTAATTGAGTGCTCTCTTAGGTCATTCGTATTTTTGCCCAGAACATAATGAGTAAATCCTGAACCCTGATACCCCCGGTGTTCAACAATCATCCTTAACTTTGATCCGGCGCATTGGACATAACTTTCATCCTGGTTTGAAAGCGTGCAGAAAGATCGGGTTTTAGGATTCATCCTTTCCAAATAAGCAAGGACAAACTCCAACTCAACATCTTTTTTGATTTTAACAACATTCTCTTCTTCATACTGAAACAACATAATAAGCTCCTTTTAAGTTAATAATGGTTACTGTCCAACTTCTTAGCATCTTACCAAAATATGGCGGTTTTCTATAGAAAATATTACCATAACAATCCATTTGACTCAAAGTTCTTACCCTCACAGCAAGTAATTTTCGATTCATAATGTTAATCACACCTGAAACCTTGCTCAAGCATCCAAAATGTTAAAAAACGAGCCATTGAGCTCGTTGTTAACTGTTTAAGATATGAATAGCATCGAAAATCAGCTTAATAGTCACAACCATTGAAAATTTGGCGGACTTTTGCAGCGACTGCTTTGCCATTAAATCATTCTATCTATTCCCTTTTCCACAAGAAAAAACCATTCTTCAGAAGAAGTTCAATCAACTCTGCCCGGTCCTTTGATTGTATCGGCCGATAATGCCAGTGATGAAAACCATATTCAACACTGACAAAATTTTCTGCATCAAAATGTTGAAAATTGCTCTTATCTAAAAAATCTTTGATCTCGGCTACCAAATCTTTCGATTGGGTTAAGATATGGATAATCTTATGCTCATCCAAATTCAAATTAGTGGCTCCCTCTTCCGAATAGATTGTAGCAGTCAAGAAGCCACTCCGGAAAATATCTTCATAATTATCCATTACAAATTGTTTAATCCGGACCAAATCATTTAATGATTCATTCGCATAAATCTCGAGCGTACCATCGACTTCCCAATCATCAGCAAGTCTTAACCAAAAAACCCGAATTGATTTGAGCAGCTCCCCAATATCAAAATAGAGATCAAACAACCTTGACTGATCAACCACAATCTCCAGATGTTGAATTTGGTCTTCATCTTCATAAACAAGGTATCCTTCAGTAAGAGCTTCGTATTCATAATCACCTTCTTCACTTGATAAAACAACTCCTGAAGGAAGATTGAAGTCTGGATATTCCTCAATCGGATAACTATAACCAGCTTCAGTGCAATAAAGCTTATTATGTTCCAACTCAATCACATCTGTCGGCAGATCATTCCGATCAGCCGGATCCACTTCCTCAATCCGGAACTTAACTAAATCCAATGTGTTCAGATATGCTTCAACAATACCAATGGCTTCACCAATATGTTGTGCAAAAACCCAGAAAACTTTGACAAATGCTTCTTCATTTTTTACCGCCTCAATTAAAACCGTGTAAAAATTTTCTTTCATCATCGGTTCTCCTCACAGATAATCAGTCCAAAAATGGCCCTGAATAATTGCTTTAAATCAATTTTAACTACCTATCCCCTATTTCTCTATCTTCAACGTTGAATTTAAAATATCTTGTTGTATATCGTAGATTAACCAACGATCTTTGACCTTTCGTAAATAAAAAAGTTCTTTCCGGTTAACATCCAGATCCATGATAAAATCTTCATTTGAAAACTCATCAAATTCCTCCTGGGTAAGATTTGAGACTTTATAATCTTTAACAATCGTCTCCAAGACAGGATGATAGGTAAGGCTACTGTAACTTTCCTTACTATTAAGCAAAACTGTGCATAAAAAGTTATTCAATCCTAATCTTTTAACTTCAACACTTTTAATTGTTATCGCTTCCAAATCTGAGTATAAAATCTGATAATCTTCCGACATAACTGAACAACTTCTGATAGCCTCTTCAAAACTGTTCAAAATATTACCCGTCATTATCTCCTGATACTTACCGATCAATTCGTCCTGAAAATATTGATCTAACTGCTCAACAGTTATCTCAGTGGATTCTTTTCTCACTTGCTTTACCAGCGATTTATAGACATTTACTACATCATAATAATTCGAAACCGTTGTCCTAATTGCTTGTCGTCCCTGAAGGTCAACGATATAGACCAACAAAATTATTATCAATAATGAAATCAATGTTACTATAATTCTTTTCACAAAATCACCTTAAACCTTTCGCACCAAAAATAAGCTCCATCAAGGAACTCTTCTACTTCGGTACTAATTCCTTTTCTTAAATAAGATCCATGCAGTAAAATATGTTCCAATTGGAATTAGAATAATTAATAGATTAAATATATTGTTTTTTAAGATAGACAAATCAAAAAAATGTGCAACTCTAACTGCAATCAATATCGGGACTGTTATGTATGCGGTCAATTTGAGAGCACCAATAGATCTGAGTTCTTGAAAAGCAAACTCCTTTACGTTTGGACTTTCTGGAATTAAACCGTTCTTCATTTTCTGATTAAGCAATGTAATCAAATCACTTGCATTAATCATGTGCGTAAAACCGAGTTTTATTGTAGTAGTTTTTAAATATGTAACTCCAACATATTCAATATCTTCATAATTTAAGATTACCTCTTTAAAAAAATACCTTTGGATTACTATTCTATCTCCAAAGTTAATACATTTTGCCAGATTTAAAAAAATTCCAGCTAAAATTAATAATAGCAAAAATGCAAATAACAATACCTTGAAAGCGGAAAAAATTATTGAGATAACAATCAAAAATAAAATTACAACTATTGTTATAATAATACTAAACCACAGTCTTCTTTCATATTTAGGAATAAATGTCTCATTAACCCCATTCAATAAGATCAATCTCTCCAATCAACCAAAAACCAATTCTCACTTTTATGCTCAAATATTGATTTTTTTGATGACAAATCATGATTATCCGGATTTTGGCCATCTGACCGATATAACATAAACCTATGAGTACCAAACGAACTTCCGCTTAATTTAACACGAATTTTTATAACGCCATCCTTAATTTGAACATCAACCGGCCATAACTTGAAATCTTTATCTAATTTATCTGGAAGTGATATTGCATTTAGGACTAGATCGGTTGTCCTTTCAGGATATTTATTCTCAATATAGCTTGCTAACTCATTAAGGCTTTTTTCTTTTGCTTTATAAAAATCTGCTGTCGGATAGGTTAATGCTAAAGAAATAACAATTATCTGAGCCATAAGTAATAATATCGGAGCTAGCTCAAGCTTCTTTTTTTGTAATAAAAACCTGACTAGATTAATAACACAGAAAATAACACTATAACCCAAATAAATCAGGATAGTAAATGTTGAAAAAATATACATTTCTACAATTCTAAAACTATTACCATAATCGAAGAAGAATTGGCGATGGAGCACAATAATGCTACAATTAATGAAAAACAGAACGAAACCTAAAATATTGAACCACAATTTCCAATTTAATTTTGCAGTAACATCTCCAGATAAGTCGTTTTTTATTCTTCTCAAATACAACCCCCCTTTTGGCATTTGTACTTCAAACACTAACATACTCATTTGGTAATTCAATAAAAATAATTCTTTAATCTTTTATTGTTCGCCCAGTTCAATACCTTTCTGATCAATAATTATCTGCCGTCTGTCTTTTTTTACTACAGCCCTTCCTTGTTCATTAAATGGTTCAATGATTGCTTCATACTGATATGGAATCACCAATTGACCGTTTTTGTTAATGAACCCCCATTGATTGGAACGAACGAAAGTCAATTCGCCGACTTCTTCAAAACTAACATCTTTGGCAACAGCGGCGTATCCATTAATAAAAGCAGAACCATATTCAAATTGAGCCTTAATTTGAATTGTTCCTTTTTCATCAAAATAGCCTATTTTACCATTCTCCTCATAGCGGCATAGCCCGTCACTAAAACGATCACAGCTGTTATTATTAGCAAGATAATATGGTTTAATCACCAATTCCCCTTGACTGTTGATAAACACCCAGCCATCTTCTAAACTGGCCACCAGGGCCAAACCATATTTCGAAAAGGGTTCGGCAAAAATATATTGGGGCTCAATAACAATATTGCCATTAGCATCCTGATAGCCCCAAAGATCGTTAACTTGGAATGGAGTAAGAATATTTTCTTGACACCCCATAAGTAATACAAGCGCCAAAATCATCAATAGTAAAAACTGTTTCAAACTTCCAAACCCCTTTTCAGACTGATAGAGTATAATTTACACATTTCGCCATTTTGATCAAATCTCCTTTAAAATAAAAAAGACCCCTGCCAGGTCTTATAAACATTAAATATTTTAATTTTACAATAACTGACTATTAAGAACCATTGGAAGACGTTCAATTATTATACAGAAAGCTGTTGGAGCTTCAACTTATTGTAGATAAAATTATATATTGTATATCTGTAAACTGAATTGCTTGATTCTTCTTATTCTCTTTACAGTTTATATTAAAAAGTATCAATTTTATCTATTAATCCAAATAATTACTTCCTATTTTGATAGTATATTTTATCATATTTGTCATTTTCTGATCTTTAAAGAGCTTATTGTCACAAAATTTTAACATTTTTAATTGTATTAACAAGGATTTAAGGCAGTTATGAAGAATATTTTAAATCATGAAACAACTATTAGTTTTTTAATTTTATTGTTACAAAATACTTAAGCATCATGTAACTATTACCGATATACAACTAGTCAAAATGCTTAAGTGATTCGTTCCTTTATTTTTTGGAGGTGCTTGAATGTTTTCTAACCTACTTAACTCTCTAAAAAAAATCCTCTCCAAAATCAGCGTATTCTATCAAATCCTGTCCATTATTATCATGATGGTTATTTTGATGGTAATCCTAAGTATCAACAGTAACCAAGCTATGAGTGCAATCCATCAAAATACTAAAACTATTTATGAAAGTTCATCTTCGATGGGAAAAGAAGATCTATCATCCGTAGCAGTTAATGTTGAAAAGATTCGCACTGTTTATGCAGAAGCCTTGATTAATCAAACTGCATTAAAACCTAATACTCAAATCGAAATCCAGGCATTGTTTAATTTGATCCAAACAATGAAAGCTATTGATGACTCTACAAAAGAAAAGTTAGATCAATCTTTTACAACAATAAAAGCGACTATCTCCCAACCAATCACTTATAATAATTACACGATTCTCAGTAAAGAAGTTGATAAGGTACAAGGCTTAGTCCGCTATTTACAAAACACAACTATTAGTAACAATTATAATCTCTATTTGGAAAGTGATAAACTCGCCTCAAGATTGAAGACCATGAATTTAATAATTATGATAGTAGGTTCATTTTTTGCAGTCTTAATTGGCTTGCTTATCGCCGGATTTATCTCTCTTCCGTTAACCAAGATGGTTGAAAGGGTAAAATCATTAGGGACCGGTAATCTAACTACTCATAAAACTGATCCAATTGGTTCACTGGAAGTAACCGAAGCCGTAAAAGGACTCAACAAAGCTATTCAGGGACTACGTAGCTTAATAATTGATGTTACAGAAAAGTCACACGCAATTGATACTGCCAGCGCCGAATTGAACATGGTTTCCATGGATACCGGCAGATCAGCATTAGAAGTAGCAAAAGCAGCTGACGAACTTGCTACTGCTACTTCCGAACAGACTAAACAAATCACGGAAGTTGTCCACTCAATTCAAAAGTTATCTGAGATGGTTATTCAAGTTACCAGAGACTCGCAAACAATTGGTACTTTTTCCAATCAGGTTGCTCACTCAGCAGAACTTGGTTATAAAGTTACCAATGATGTTGCAGCAGCAATCAACTCCTTGTATAATGCCACCAAAGAAGCAGCCGATGTTATTAATGTTTTAGTGAGCACTTCAGAGGAGATCAGTTCCATTACTACTATCATCGAAGGTATTGCTGAACAGACCAGTCTTTTGGCTCTAAATGCATCGATCGAAGCTGCCCGGGCCGGTGAGCATGGTAAAGGTTTTGCAGTTGTAGCTAAAGAAACCGGAAAATTAGCCGAACAATCCAAACAATCTGCCCGTTTGATATCTGGCTTGATTAAGAAAATCCAAGACCGGACAAACCAGGCAGGCGAAGCAATGCATCAGGGAATAGTCTTGGCTGAATCAGGTAAGGATTTAGCAACCGAAGCTACTGTAACATTCCAAGAGATTTATAAAACTTTAATGAACACAATCTCGCAGATTGATCTAATCGTTAAATCGACTAAGCAAATGGCAGCCACAAACGATAAGGCAACCGAAGCAATTAGTGCTATTGCAGCAATCAGTGAAGAAAACTTAGCCAGCACCCAAGAGGTGTCGGCAATTGCTGAAGAACAAAGCGCTTCAATGCAACAAGTAACTGCCTTAGCTGAAAATCTCCGCCAAATTGCCAGTACTTTAAAACAAGCAATTGAGCTCTTCCAAATCAATTAATTTATTTCCATAACAAATAATAAATTAAAACCACCCATTAAATTGATTGGGTGGTTTTTTGCATTAATTCAACTATTTTAGACTCAAACGGCGGTTCGATAATTCCTTTCTCAGTAATAATTGCGGTAATATATTTGGCGGGTGTCACATCAAAGGCCGGATTGTATACTTTAACATCCAGCGGGGCAGTCCGTTTCCCCAATCCGCAAGTAACTTCATCTGCGTAACGCTCTTCAATCCGAATCTCTTTTCCCGTGGCAATCGAAATATCAATCGTTGATGTCGGAGCAGCCACATAAAACGGAATACCATGCTCTTTAGCCAAGATTGCCACTCCATAAGTACCGATCTTATTTGCAGCATCACCATTTCGGGCCACCCGGTCACACCCAACAAAGACTGCCTGTATTTTGCCTTGCGCCATCACTGCAGCCGCCATATTATCACAGATTAATGTCACATCAATTCCTGCTTTCTGTAATTCCCATGTAGTCAGCCTTGAACCTTGGTTTAAAGGCCGTGTTTCATCAGCAAACACCTTTAACCGTAAACCCTGTTCATGTGCAAGGTAGATTGGCGCCAATGCAGTACCGTATTTGGTTGCTGTTGCAATGGACCCTGCATTACAATGAGTTAAAATCCCCATTCCGTCTTTGATTAACGGAAGGGCATATTTGGCAATATTGGAACAGATCTCGGTATTTTCTGCTTTAATTAAATGGGCTTCCTCTAATAACAATTCTTTTATTTTATTGATGGGAAGTCCTTTCGCTCTCTGGGCGCAACTCTCCATTCGCGCCAACGCCCAGAAAAGATTGACCGCTGTTGGCCTCGAAGAAGCGAGATAGTCAGAATGCTGCTTGAGTTCGGTCCAGAACTGTTCAAAATTTTCAGCCTCAGAATTCATTACCGCCAGATATAGTCCATAAGCAGCAGTAATACCTATGACCGGTGCTCCTCTTACTTTCAGTTGCCGGATCGCCTCCCAGACTTGTTCAACAACGGTTAATTCCTCAAAAACAGTCTCGAGAGGCAGTTTAGTCTGTTCCAAAATTATTATTCTATCCTGTTCCCATTTGACTGAATCCCAAAAATCGGCTTCATTCAAATTACCCATTATATCACCTCGTCACCAATTATTATTATCTTTATTTAAGAATCTCCCAAAACAAAAGCTATTTAAGCTTTCAATGCCGCATCCTGACACGCTTTGACAATATTCAAGAAGTCAGCGCCTGTCCGGATTTGATTGCGCTCCAAAATAAAGCGCTTACCGATACTAAGGCATACTCTTTCGGCGGCAGCACGCCGTGATACATCTTGAATGGTTGTAATATCTTTAACATGAGCAATACCGATAATCCTGCGGCATAGTTCACAACCAGCCACTGCTGCCGTATCCCGAATAATACTGTCAAGGTAATACTGCGCAAACCCTGGATAAGTAGCAACTCGCTCCGTGACTTTTTGTTGCCAGAGACTCAAAAACTTACTTTTAAACAGATCGATCGTTTGGACGATTGCTGTCTCTAACCAATTCTGATAGTCACTCTTCTGCGACCCTTCTTCCATAGTCGCTTCGGCATTTTGATAAGCAAAGATCAGATTGGCGATAACATTTCCGACATCATAACCGGCCGGACCATAAAAAGCAAATTCCGGATCAATCACTTTAGTCGAGTCCGGTTTGACAAAGATTGAACCGGTATGAAGGTCTCCATGAATCAATGCTTGAGCGTTGGTCATAAATTCGAATTTAAGTTTTGCAGTCTCCAACAGTAAGTTTGAGTCGGACCACAACTCTTGCTTCGCAAACTCTTTGGTTACGTCTAAAAGATCATTACGGGGACAATCAAAAAAGGGTTCGGTATAGACCAAATCTTCGGTGATCTCACATAAATCAGGATTGATAAATTGTTTTACCAGTTCTTTCTTTCGTTTATGATCAACCACTACATCAGATGTTAACAGCAAGGTATTGCAGAGAAAAGTGGTAATATGCTCTACGAATAACGGAAACTGTTGATGCTCAATCAGTGCCTGCCGCATGATCTTATGATCAGATAAATCCTCCATCACACAACAGTTCATCTCCAGATCATATTGATATACTTTGGGTACTAAGCCTGGCGCCAGCTCATACTGTATTTTCAGGATTTCACTTTCAATCCGGTTTCGATCCGGTGAAACCTTAAACTCATCAGAGATCCTGGCTACCGGGCCAGCCTGTTTGATAATCAGTGATTTAGAGCTGCGTTGATCGGTAACCTTAAATATATAATTGAGATTGCCATCACCAATCTCAATACAGTTTAATTCCGCATCACTCGGAAACAGATTCTGCTGTTTACAATATTCAATTACATCCTTTTCTTTCATCACAAAATATTTGGACATCCTCTTTACCCCTCCTTATTTCTTTTTGTAATAAGTTAAAGTAAGTGCAGCTACAAGCACCAGTCCTTTGGCAATATCCATCGCAAAGTATGGTACTGAAAGCATTACCAGTCCGTTTTGTAAAATTCCGATTAAGATTGCACCTACAAATGTCCCGATCGCATTTGGTTTACCTGATCCTCCAAATGAAAGACCAATATAAGCTGCTGCCACCGCATCCATCAGATAAGGTGCTCCGGCATTGATCTCTGCGGTTTGGATTCTGGAAACCAAAACAATACCGCCAATCGCCGCAAAAATCGCCGATATCAGGTAGGCGATGATCCGGTATTTATTTACATCAACTCCCGAAAGTCTTGCCGCCTCAATATTGCCTCCCACCATATACATATATCGTCCATGCTTGGTGTAAGTAAGAAAGAAATGGACTACTGCCACAATCACCAGCATGATAATGATAATCCAGGGTATTTTACCGAGACTGTTGAAGAAATTAGTTATTTTCCCCACAGCAAATTCCCCGTTAGGCAAGACCATATTTTGGGAGATGGTACTCCCCTGAGTATATGTTAAAGCAACTCCCTGATAAATAAACATAGTCGCCAATGTCAGTAACATATCCGGAATCTTAATTTTTACAACCAATATGGCATTGATAAACCCAAACAACATTGCTACCAAAAGTGCAACTGATATTGCCACAAATGATCCCTGACAATACCAAACAAACATTGACAAAGAGATTGCTCCGGCTACTGAAGCCACGGAACCTACCGATAAATCAAATCCACCAACCGCCAATGAAACCGTCATTCCAATTGCAATTATTGTTACAATTGAAATCGAACGGAGGATGTTTAGAATATTGTTAAGTTCTAAAAAACCATCTATTGCTAATCCAAAGACCGCAATCGTTGCAATAATGGTAAACAGAGTACCCCATTTATAGAAAAATTCATAGTTGAAAAACCGCGGATGTTGTTTGCCGGGAGTAGTCAATTCAGTGTTGGTACTCACAACTGCCACCTCCTGTTGCATAAAATAATAATTCCTCTTCAGTAGTTGATTCGGTTAAGAACTCTTTAATAAATTTACCATCGTACATTACATAAATCCGGTTAGCAATGCTTAAGATCTCCTGAAAGTCACAGGAAGCATAAATAATTGCTTTCCCACTTTGGGCCAATTGCTTAATCAACTCAAAGAGATCATTTTTGGCATTAACATCAATTCCTTTGGTTGGTTCATCAAAAATATAGATTTGGGCATCAGTGATCAACCACTTACCGATGACCACTTTCTGCTGATTACCCCCTGATAAAAAAGCCACCCGTACTTCTTCACTCGTTGTCTTAATTCCAAGCTGGTCAATCATTTCCCTGGCAGTTCTCCGCTCCAGCCGGGAGTCAATAAAATGATCATGTTGGCAATACTTTTCGAGATTAGTTATTGTTATATTGGTTTTTACGGATTCATTAATAAAGATTCCTTGATTTCTTCTTTCTTCGGGGATCAATGCTAACCCATATTCGACCGCCTGATGCGGATGATCAAAATGGACCGGTTGATTTGCAATCAATCGTTCGCCGGATTTCAGCGGTGATGCTCCAAACAAAGCATTGCATAATTCCGTCTTGCCTGCTCCTACCAATCCGGCAATCGCCACTATTTCACCCGAATGAACCGCAAAGTTAATATCGCGAACTTTATTACGATCACTTAAGTTTTTGACTTCAAAGATTTTTTTACCAATTTTTGATTTAAATATGGTTTGCTGCTGCTTAATTTTCCTCCCCATCATTGATTCTACAGCCTCAATTTGGTTAATCTCACCAACTTGCTTCTGTAAGACTATCTCCCCGTCACGCATGACGGTGATCTGATCCGCTATTGCAAATACTTCCGGTAAACGGTGTGAAATAAAGACAATACCAACATTTTGCTCTTTCAATTCACGCACCACCCGGAATAACTCTTCAGTTTCAACCTGACTTAGTGCAGCAGTAGGTTCATCAAGGATTAAAAAACGGCATTTTTTACTGATCGCTCTGGCGATCAGCACCATCTGTTTTTCTGCTAATGTGAGCTCCTTGACTATTTTACGGGTGGCAATTTTGATATTGAGTTTATTCAAGACTTCCTCGGATTCCTCATAGAGTCTGTTCCAATTGATTAGCTGTTTTTTACCCATATTATTAATATATTGTTCAAGGATCACATTTTCGGCTACAGTCAAATAGGGTATTAGAGCCGTATCTACTTCCTGGTACACAATCTCAATTCCTAAATCTTTAGCATCTTTGGGCGACTTTATCTTTAATACCTGACCGTTTAGCGCTATTTCACCATTATAATCCTGATATACTCCCACCAGAGTCTTCATTAGGGTTGATTTCCCAGCCCCGTTGGCTCCGATTAAAGCATGGATAGTCCCGGTTTCGATTTCATAATCAACATTATTAAGCGCTTTTACTCCAGGAAACTCCATCGAAATTTTGCTCATAGTGAGCTTATCAACTTTATTACAAGTCATCACTTTGCACCTTCAAATTTGCTAGAGTTTTACATTTTCTTAACATATATCACGGGGAACACAATAATGTGTTCCCCGCTAGATAACAATAATAAAATTAAATTGAATTATTTCTTTTTACTGTTTTTTGATTTGAGAGTGTTCATCCAGGGTTCAAGGAAGTCATTCGACTTACCCCAACCAGGAATTGTTTGATTGAGAGTTTGCATATTAACTTGTGACTTAGCATTTCGAAGTGTTTCCTGAGTTATTAATGCAGCATCAAAATCATAAGTTTTCGGAGTTGCTTCTCCGGCAATCTTCTTGGCAAGAATCCTCATATTCACTTCACCAATCAACTTCGGATCAACTGCCGCCGTTGCCACCCAAGGACTGCCTTTCTCCTGCATTGCTTGGAGATCAGCGTTTGATACGTCAATACCGTAGATCTTTATTTCAGTACGTCCTGCTTCTTTTACCGCCCGCGTAGCTCCGATTGCAAAAGCATCCCAGGTTGCCCAGATAGCATCAATTGTACCTTTGGGATGTTTGGCCAACATCGCTGCTACTGCATTTTGAGTTTCAACTGATGTATTGGCGCTGGCAACTCCAAAACGGGCAATCTCTTTAATTCCCGGATTATTCTGGAGAATCTCCCGGTAAACCTTATTCCTTCTTACCATTGGCGGGAATCCGTCAACCCAAAGGTAGATAATATTTGCTTTGCCGTTATAATCCGAAACCAATTTACCTAATGAAAGTTTTGCCAATGATTCGTCTGCTTGTGAAGTAAGGGTTGTCCCTTTAATTTCAGTAATCTTATTGTGCGAATCAAATGCAACAACCGGAATTCCTTTTTCCACTGCCAGTTTAACATCTTCTACCGTTGCATTATCATCACCATGTGAAATAATAATACCATCATATTTTTTCTGAATTGCCTGTGCTATTGCATCATGAAACTTAGCGGAATTTCCATTCGCAGTATAAGTATCAACTTTAAAACCTAATGATTCTCCTTCGCTTTTAGCTCCTGCTAAAAATTGCGCAGTATGGTCATCGCCGCCAATTTTTCTGATAACCATTATTTTAATACCTTTTTTGGCTTTAGCGATCTTTGCCGGAACTTTCTCGTTCGCACCATAACATGTCGCCAAAACCAATACAAATACTAACATAAAACTAACTAATAAAGATCCAAACTTTCTGTTCACCATCGCTTCACCTTCTTTTTTATTTTTTTATCTCTTAACACTGTCCATTTTCTGTAAAAGCCTAATAAACAGCGAAAGATCCGGTAAAAATTTTAAATGAATATTTTCCATTTTATTCCATGTAAAGAGATGGATATATAGAATTATTGAATAAATAATACATCGAATTTGAGAATTATGTCAATAACTTGACAAAATTTAATTTTTCTGCTAACTTCATCTTTAATATTATCGTTAATTTTTTGAATTAATTTAATAAATTTTGTTAATATATTCACAAAGGTGTCTGATAAAAATGAGTCAACATCTCACTGAAACAACCTGGGAAGAAGAGATCAGACGAGTTGCCCATGGAATTCGTCGCCGGGTATTAGAATATACCATTATTAATAATGGTGGTTATTTAAGTCAGGCCTGCTCTGCTGCAGAAATTTTAGCCGCTTTGTATACCAAGATTATGAATTTAGGTCCAAGTGAAGCACCTTTAATTCCGCCTTTGTTCTCCGGAGTTCCCAGTAATCGTAATAAAAATTATCAAACCGGCGCAATTTATAACGGTCCCAATGACCCTAACCTCGACCGGTTTTTTCTGTCACCAACTCATTATTCATTGGTTCTCTATGCAACATTAATCGAAGTAGGACGTCTGGCACCCGAAGCCTTAAATTATTTCAACAAAGATGGTTATACCATGGAGATGATTGGTGCTGAACATTCTCCAGGAATGGAAGTTATGACTGGTTCGCTTGCTCAAGGTCTAAGTCAGGCTGCAGGAATCGCATTTGCACGTAAGTTTCGGAAAGACTCCGGGCGGGTCTGTGTAATGATGTCTGATGGTGAATTCCAGGAAGGACAAACCTGGGAGACATTTCAGACCATGGCCCATTATCAGCTCGATAATATGATTGTCTATGTCGATGTCAACCGGCAGCAATGTGATGGGTTAGTCACTGAAGTCATGAATATCGAACCATTAGCTGATAAGCTAATCGCCTTTGGAGCCGAAGTCCATCAGGTCGATGGACACAACCCCAATGCTTTGGTAACTCCGTCACTTAATAAAAAGTCAGACGGACAACCTTTAGTTGTGTTATGTTATACCGATCCTTGTGCCAAGATGGAGTTTTTAAGAAAAAGGGCACCCAAGTTGCATTATATCCGGTTTACTAACGAGCAGGAACGTGAAGAATATAACTTGGAATTACAAAAATTTTAACAATAGCTATTGTTGACCGTGCTTAAGCTTATTTCAAATCACCCACTTTGAAAAGGAGTCCCTCAATGGAGATACTGAGCAAAGTTTATGCTCAATCATTGGTCAATTGGGCAAAAGATAGACCTGAAGTATTAGTCTTGTCGGCAGATTTAACCAGTTCTACCGAGATCGACCTCTTCAAAAAAAACTATCCCGAACGTTTTTTATCAATGGGGATTGCCGAACAGAATATGATCAGTTTTGCCGGTGGTCTAGCCAGGGAAGGTTTCCAGCCTTTTGTACATACTTTTGCGGTCTTTATCTACCGGCGCGCTTATGATCAGGTTGCCATGTCAGTTGCTTACCCTAATTTGCCGGTACGGCTGGTTGGATTCTTGCCCGGTATCACCACACCCGGAGGTGCCACCCATCAAGCAATTGAAGATATCGCTATAATGCGGGCACTGCCGAATATGACAATCTTCGAATGCGGCGATGCAACCGATATCGAATCTGTGTTAGCAATAACTGAAACTATTCCAGGACCAGTCTATATTAGAATGCTCCGTGGAGAAGTCCCCCGCCTATTTGATCCCGCACATCCGACACAATTTGGAAAATCACGGACGATCAGTACTGGCGATGATCTGGTCCTCATAACCAGCGGCATTTGTACTGAAGAAGCGCTTCGCGCTACTCACTGTCTGACCAAACGTGGAGTTTCAATCCATCACTTGCACGTCACTACTCTCAAACCTTTTAACGACCCTACCATTCTCGAAGCCGCGGCCAAAGCCAAACACGGGGTGATCACCATGGAAAACCATACAGTAATTGGTGGTTTGGGTAGTGCTGTTGCTGAATTATTAGCCGAATCCGGCATAGGTAAACGATTAATCAGAATCGGTCTCCAGGACACCTTCGCTCATGGTGCCAGCCGACCTTATCTAATGAAGTATTATCATCTTGATGCAACTGCATTGATCGCTCAAATCGAAGCAATGTTAAACACTAAATTTGATATTTCCGAGAACGAACTGGCGGATGTACGTATTGAAGCTGTCCATAGCGCTGCTAAAGCGGAGGCATTGTAATGATTCCTAGTACAACACTGAACTTATCAGGAAACCGTTTTACTGTCTGGTATCGTCTAAGCGGCACCAAAGATGAAGCCCAGACCAAAGCAGATAACATCTGTCTGGAGCAGACTGTTGAGTTTCCATATGCGTTAATTCCGGACGGACCAATCCGCGACCATATCATCGGTAAAATTGAATCATTTGATTCAATTGATGATCATCAACATTTGGTGAAGATCAGCTATGCAATTGAAACAACCGCATTCGAACTGACACAGACTTTAAATGTTATCTATGGCAATATTAGTTTAATTCCAGGGATTCGAGTTGAAGGTTTAGAGCTCCCTGGAGAATATCTCCGTAATTTTCAAGGGCCACGTTTTGGGAGAGACGGATTACGGCAACTTTTAAATATCCCGAAACGTCCGTTGCTGTGTACTGCTTTAAAACCAATGGGGCTTTCTGCCAAACAATTAGGCGAGATAGCTTACCAGTTAGCACTTGGTGGTCTCGATATCATTAAAGATGATCATGGGTTATCCAATCAACCTTTTGCCCCTTTTCAGGAACGAGTCCGCTACTGTGTTGAAGGAGTGGAACGGGCAAACCGTCAAACCGGCAAGCAATCGATCTATATGCCGAATATCACCGCTCCAGCTGAGCGCGTTTTTGAAAATGCACTCTTTGCCAAAGAAAATGGTGCCGGTGGTCTGCTAATAAGTCCCGGACTTACCGGTTTTGACATAATTCGTCAAATAGCAATTGATCCTAATATTAAATTACCAATTTTCAGTCATCCCACGTTTTTGGGCAGCATGATTAATTCACCGGATAATGGTATCGCTCATAATGTTATTTTTGGTCAATTAACACGTTTAGCCGGTGCTGATGCCACTATTTTCCCCAATTACGGTGGGCGGTTCTCATTTAGTCTCGAAGAATGTCAGAAGATTGTTACCGGAACAACAATACCGATGGGACAAATTAAGACAATCTTTCCTGTACCGGGCGGCGGAATGAGTCTTGCAAGGATCAATGATATGCTGCAGGTTTATGGTAACGATGTTGTACTCTTAATCGGTGGTGACTTACACCGGCACGGCCCCGATCTGACTGAAAATTGTCGCATTTTTAAGACAACAGTTGAAAGTCTGATCTAATTTCAGTCCCAAACACTAAAATGATGATTATAAAGATCCAACTGTTACTCACATATAGAGAGAAACTTATTAGATAAATAAAATAATTATTGATATTTGTGTTTATTTTGTATTTCAGGAGGATGCCAACGATGCGCTTACCATTGATTAACAAGCTCAACCTCAATAGTGTGACTATAAAAATTGTAATGATCCTTGTTTTTACCAGCCTAATCACAGTAATAGTAAGTGTTATTGGCATCACTAAAATCCGAGAGATGCATGAAGTCACCAACTCAATCTACAAAGATAATACAACCGTGCTGTTTCCAATCACCGATGCCCAGCAAGCGATGTATTCATGCCAAACTTATGCGATTCAAATGATTCAAAACAGTAATTCCAATGCAATCTCTGAATTCTATTCCGAACTTAACAATGTTCAAGGTTATCTGGAGGAATTAGAGAGTTACATTCCTGATGAATCACTTACAGAATATCAAACCAACTATAACAATTACAAAACGGCAGCAATGAATCTTTATAATAGTTTAATTACGTATGATTCCAACACTTCGGTCTATTACAGACGCTTCAATGAACAGACCAAGATCTTCCTCGATTACCTCTATGGTATTAACAAACGATTAAGAATTGTTGGAACCGAAACCTATGAAAGAGGAAGTCAAATATTTAATTCCGTTATTCGACTGCAATCTGTAATAACCATTATTGGTGTCTTATTATCGATTGTCTTGGCTTTATTCATTTCGATGATTGTGATTATCAAACCATTACAAGATTTACGTGACACAACTGAAAGACTTGCCACCGGAGATCTGCTATCAAAGGTTACAATTACCTCTGCTGATGAGATCGGCGCTGTTGGATTTGCTTATAATAAAGCAATCGATGAATTAAGAACTCTTTTAATTGGTACTTCACAACATGCTCAAAACATTAATTCTTCAAGTGACGATTTATTTAAAATCGTTGATGAATCGCTTCGTTCCTTAGGTGAACTCAATAATTTAGTAACCGAGTTAGCAAACAGTGCTAATGAACAGACCAATATTGTCAATTCAGCAGTTACGAAGATTAGAAACTCTGGCGAAGAAATATCAAATGTCTTGAATGTCTTAACAACAATCGATGATACCTGTCGGGAAGTTGCGGTTGAGGCTGAACGCGGTGGTTTAGCTAACGAAACCAGTATCAATTACATCTCCACTTTTGTGAACAATGTTGATGAGATCCAGACCACCGTTGAGGATCTGGCTCAAGATTTACAACAGATCCAGGAAGTTGTTGATGTCATCTGGGATATTTCGGAGCAGACCAGCCTTCTCTCTTTAAATGCTTTGATTGAGGCCTCCCGTGCCGGAGAACAGGGTCGCGGATTTGGTGTAGTTGCAGGTAACATCAGGTCTCTCGCTTATCAATCGAAAGAATCATCCGAAAATATCAAAAATCTGGTATTCCGGATTTTCGACAAGACTACTCAAACTGTAAATTCCGTAGCGAAAAGTACCTCAGAGATCAAAAATACCCAATATACTTTAACCGAAACCATGGGGATCTTTGACCGGTTGATCGAACGCGTCAACCAAATTACCACCGAGCTAAAGAGTATCTCTACAATTGCCAAAGGGGTCCATAATTTTACCCAAGTGATTGTTTCCGAGATGAATAAATTAGTTGTAACCAGCGAGGACAATCTTGCTGCTACCGAAGAAGTTGCAGCAACTTTCCAACAACAATATGCCTCGATGGAAACACTTAATAATGCCGCCCATAATTTACGGCAATTAGCTAAAAAACTGGAAGAATCATCTAAGAAATTTATCCTGTACTGATACTAATTTCCGCAGCAAGTACATAACGTTCCTTGAAGGTTTTTTGAGTGGGTTTTGGCAACTTACCACATTCTTTCAATCCCGTTGTCAGTGAGCTTAATCGCCCCTTCTTTCAATAACCTTCCAACCGCTCTCTTAAAAGCGGCTTTACTCATCTTCAACTCAGCCTTGATCTGGTTGGGATGGCTGGAATCGTTAAGTAACAGCGTACCATTGTTTAACGCTAAGTGCTCCATAATCTTGCGCGCATCGATCTCAATTTGGTTGACAGTATTCTCTCTCAAACTTAACTCCAGTTTTCCATCAGTTCTTACTTTTTTGATCCTTGCAGTGACTCTGTCCCCTTCTTGATAAACACCATATAGCTCTTGATTTGGAATTAACCCGTGATACTTATTAGCAACAGCAACAAACGCTCCCAGCTCACGATTAATCTGATAGATAGTCCCTTGAACCCTACTGTTAACTTTATATGGTGAATCACAGCTTAGCATCTTGTAAATCTTCATTGTTGCTGCCAGTCGGTCACTCTGATCAATATAAAGTCCCACTAAATAAGAATTACCTTTTTGCACCCTGCCAAGCTGCTCTTTAAATGGTAAGAAAAGATCCTTCTCCAACCCCCAGTCTAAGAAAGCGCCGATCTTCGTAGTATCTACCACTGTTAACAGTGCTAATTCACCGACTGTCAGTTTGGGCTGATTTACAGTTGCGATAACTCGATCTTCAGAATCTTTATAAACAAATACTGTTATCTTATCACCAATCTCCATCCCTGGTGACACTTGGTTCTTTGGTAACAAAACAGCGGAATCATTTCCACCAGTTCCAATATTCAAATACAGTCCGATTGGAGTCTTTCGAACGACAATTAATTCTTGAATTTTACCTAAGGCGATCATTTTGAACCTTCTTTGATAATTTATAAAATCTATAACCTTCTCTATTATACCTGATAATTATAGCTTGAACAGGAGCAAGTAAAAAACAATCTATATAATCCAATCACTCAATAACGCTTAACCATATATTTTCGAACCAGCGACAATCCGATTGAGCCATTCCGTCATTACTAACATCACAAGGACTAAGAGGCTTAAATAATACGGAAATAAAGTAATTGAGATGTAATTAATTAACCAGCCAAAAAACGGTGGCATCAATGTCATACCGGTATAGGCACTGGCCATCTGAATTCCAATGATTGCCTGGGAATTCTCTGCTCCAAAGCTTCGTGGAGTCTCATGGATGACACAGGGATAAATTGGTGCACATCCTAGGCCAATCAAGATCAACCCAATGAGAGGCAGCAGGCTGATTGTAACGGGAATAATAACTGTCAAGATACCAACAATGATCAACGCTGTCCCAATTCGGATCATCTTCCGATTGCCCAAGCGATCCGTGATAAATCCATTCAAAAACCGTCCGCAAGTTATCCCCAAATAAAACAACGAAGCCCACTGAGCTGCTGTGTCAGGTTCAATCCCTCGGTTCAGTACCAAATAACTGCTCGCCCATAAACCGGTGGTTGCCTCCAAAGCACAGTAGCCAAAAAAGGCAATCAATACCTGCTTAACCCCTTTGATTTTCAATGCCTCAACGAGCCTCAAATGTTTAACGTTATCCATCTGACTTTCCTGTTTGAGCCGGACTTGTCTTTGCCATACAGGTAGACTCAGGAACAGAACTCCGGTCAATACAATTTGCAGAATACCGATGATCAAATAACCGATTTGCCAATTATTCTTGATTGTTAAACTATAACCCATAATATAGGGTCCAAGTGAGGCGCCAATCCCCCAAAAACAGTGCAACCAACTCATATGTTTGGAAGCGTAATGGAGTGCAACAAAATTATTCAACGCCGCATCGACCGCACCAGCCCCAAGACCATAAGGAATGGCCCACAGACAGAGCAACCAAAAAGAGTATGACGTAGAGAAACCTAGCAGAGCTATGGCTGTCATCAAGACACTAACTGCAGTAACAAGCCCGGTACCATATTTGTTAACGATCCGGTTAGTATTTAAACTTGAAACAATCGTTCCGCCTGCAATAATCATTGCTACAATACCGGCATATGACACCGGTACCTTGAGTAAAGGATACATGGTCGGCCAAGCCGAACCCAAAAGGGCATCTGGTAATCCCAAACTGATAAAGGCTAAATAGATCAACCCTAATAATAGCGAATACATAATATCCTGCTCCTTATCACTCACATTGTTAATCTTGCAAATCCCAATACCACCAAGTACTTCTATATAACATCATGATAACTTCTTGCTTAATCTCGCTCCCAAAATTATTATCGTCACTATCAATTCCGTTAAGACAAATGCAAGCCAGACGCCGGTCATCTTCCAGAAGCTACTTAATAAAAAGACCAGCGGAACAAGGATCACACAGCCGCGTAAAACCGCAATCATCAAGGCCATCTTTGGATATTCGATCGCACTTAGATACATCGTCATGATTATATTAATACTTGCAAATAAAAAACCAATGAAGTAAATCTCAATCCCTCTTTTTGCCAGATTAGCCACTTCAAAATTTCCCTGACTATTAAAGATCTTAATAATACCATCAGCGTTCGTAATTAAACTGAGATAAATAACTATTGATACTAATATCGAAGTAAGGAATGCAAACTTTAATAGCTTTTTTATTACTTGCTTCCTTTTCAAGCCGTAGGCTTCACTGATCAGTGGTTGTGCCCCTTGGGCAATTCCCGTTAACATTGCAATCCCTACCAACGCAATATTGGCGATAATTCCATAAGCAGCAACGCCTAAGTTCCCCTTCAGGTTAACAATCACCAGATTGAAAGTTATCAGCACAATCGCCGAAGAAACCTCTACAATAAAAGTCGCCGAACCAAGACTGAACATATCCCGGATTAAATTCCATTCAATCCGATAGCTGCGGGTATAGCTAAGTATTGTAGTCGTTTTATTAAAATGAATTAACAGCACTCCAATACTGATAATTGGCGCCAGACAGGTTGCAATTGCGGCACCAAACATTCCCATCCGGAGTTGGAACATGAAGAGATAATCCAAAATAATATTTGAAAAGCTCCCGATCAACATTGCCAACATCGCTAAATTCGGATTATTATCATTACGTACAAACGCAATCAAAACGTTATTGATAATAAAAAATGGCGCAAAACAAAGGATCGTCCTTAAGTAGATTGTCGTCAATGCCAATGTCGACCGGTCTGATCCCAGAAGCAATGCTAAAAATTCCGCCCCAACCATCCCAATGACTGTAATGCAAAATCCAACAACAAGGCCTACTTTAAGAGAATTATTGAATACATTCACAGCTTGCTGATTTTGATTTTGTGATTTTAAGATGCAGTACCGCGTAGCACCACCAATCCCGATCATCAGTCCCAGACCATGAATGACACTATAAACCGAGATCGAGAAATTAAGCGCAGCAATGCCCAGCGCTCCCAGTACTTTCGATATAAAGAAGGTATCAACCAAGATATAACAGGAAAGCCCGATCATCCCCAGGACGTTCAGACTTACATATTTAAGAAAACTTTTCAAGATCGACCTTTCCATTTGCTGTCTCCTCTCATAAAAAAAAGCGTTCAAACAACATTCCTGCTAAGACCTGACGGAATGTTTTGAACACCGTACATTCTTTACCCGGTGGCAAAGAATAGGTTCGTCGCGATAAAGACTTATTCATAATAATATAGTTTTACTAAAGCGTCAATACTAGACTGCATTATCAAACCTGATTATTAACAGCTTATTCCATTCCAATTTGAGTCATTTTGATTAAAGCAATTCGAAAATATGCCGAAAATATAAAGGATTAGGCAAAAAGCTTTCCGCCTTATTTGTAATCCTAAGGAAGGTGTTATTATTGAAACGCGATTTATCCGTTAACCTTGGTAACCTTCTGTTATCGCTTTCTGAAGTAACTGATATTGCTAATCCTTCCATTACTCAACACCAACATCGGACGGCATTTATTGCATTACAAATTGCCGACCATATTAAGATATCCAATCAATTGTTAGAGAATATTTTTACCGCAGCTCTCTTACACGATATTGGCGCGATCTCCATCGAAGAAAAGACCGAGTTGCAAAACTACCTGGCACCGGATTACGATTTACATTGTATTCGCGGAGAACTCTTATTTGAACAGACTCCCTGGCTCAAATCCCTTTCGAAGATCGTCAGAAATCACCATAAAAACTGGTCTGAGTGGAATACTCCGATAAATGATCCTGAGACTCTAGCTTCACAAGTCATTCTCCTCGCAGACTTTATTGAACGTTCAATCGATAAACAGCAATACATCTTATTTCAGACTGATGATATCATCGCCAAAATTAATGGACTCAAAGATCATACTGTCAATTCAGAGTTAATCTCTGCTTTTTTGGACCTTTCAAGGAAAGAAGAGTTCTGGCTTGATCTAAGCTCACCCCGAATTTACTCAATCTTACTCAACCAGGGACCATTCAGAAATAATGAAATCGATCTCAATGGAATCGCAAATATTGCCGAACTGTTTTGTAATATTATTGACTTCAAGTCCAGATTCACGTCAACCCATACTTCCGGGGTTGCAGCATGTGCCGAAAAAATGGCCGAACTTTTCGGATTAACCGATATTGAAATCTTATTGATGCGAATTGCCGGATATTTACATGATATCGGAAAATTGGTCATCCCCAATAGTATTTTAGAAAAACCTGACAAACTAACTCCTGCCGAATTTGCAATCATTAAATGCCATACCTATTATACTTATTATGTATTAAACTCAATCGGCGGACTGCAAACCATTGCCAAGTGGGCCGCTTATCATCATGAAAAACTGAACGGCAGTGGTTATCCTTTCCATTGTAAATCCAATGAAATTGATACCGGAGCCCGGATCATGGCTGTAGCCGATATCTTTACAGCCGTGGCTGAAGACCGGCCCTATCGTGCCGGTATGGGTAAAGACGATATCTATCGCGTCTTAACGAGACAAGCTGATGATGGTTGTGTTGATCCCCGCTTTGTCAATCTTCTCTTTGACAATTATGATACCATCTATAATTATGTACGAGAAAAACAAAAAGCCGCTCATCGCTTTTACGAGGAACAGTTTACCAGAATTCAGGGTAGTAAAAACGGGGACGGTTCTTGAATTTACTCCCTACAATCCCAATAACGCCGCATTCTCTTTAAACAACTCAATTAAAGACGGGGCTTTCACCGACGGAAAATTGATTAACTCCACATATCTGCATTTAATAATCTCCATGATCGGCTTGCCTTGTGGATTATGGATATTGTCAATAATGATATCCGGTTTGAGATTGGCATACTCCATCACTTTCGCAGGGGATAACTCGTTAGCGCTAAAGACTCCCACAATATCATACCCGAGCCATTTGGCAAACGGGACTTGATGTTGTTGGACAAGCGCCCTCGTTTTACTTACATTTTTTTGTTCCGCCCTTTTTAAAATTTCTCCGGTAACCCGGTCAAACTGCTCCTCCCAAATCTTCTCCTGCGCTTCAGTACCTAACTTTTCTGCCAATAATCGCGCTTGTTGTTTTAAATTAGCAGGATCATTGACAGTCATAATCTTGACTATTTTTGACTCCGGGATGCTGGATGCTTCGACCAACTTTTTTATGAATCCTTCATAGCCGGCATAGACCAATAATGCAGCGTTGATCAACTTGGCAAGATCTGAAGGACGATAATCGTATTCCGGTGGATGTTTCAATTCAAACGGGGCTAATACCCGTACTTCATCAGCTCCGGCTGCTTCCGCAATCGCTCCTGTCCAACTTGTCGAAGCCACCACAATCACTTTTGGTTTAGCACACCATCCAGGAACCATCGCTACCAACAGTACCACCAAAATTAACGAAAGACACACTAACCATCTTCCAACTTTTTTACTGGACAAAGACATTTCTACGAAACTCCTCCCAACTTAGATTTGGTTATTAATTGGACAAAACCGGTAATACATAAGATCAAGACGGCGCTCATTGTTATACTGGCCCCGCTGGGTAAGTCAAAAATCATCGAAGCCGCCAATCCACCAACCTGCGAGAGCACACCAAAGATGCCTGACATGATCAACGTCCCTTTTAAACTGCGCGAAGTTGTCATTGCGGCAATCGCCGGCAGTAACACAGCGGCATCAACAAGCAATGCCCCGACGATCCTGATACTAATACCCAATGCTAAACCGGTTAGTAATAATAAGCCATTCCGGAGCAGCTTTACTGGCACACCCAGACTCTCAGCCAGATCCGGATTATATAAAAGCATCTGAATTTCACGGTAAAATAAGATAAAAACGGTGAAGATCACTAAAGTAAGCGCAATGATGGTCCAGATGTCAGCATTAGTCAACGCCAACACATTGCCGGTAAATAACGCGAACGCATCCATTGCCGGTACGCCGGCTTTGTAAAACAGGATGAAGGCCAGTCCCAGTGAACCGGTCATAAAGATAACCCCGGTAATCCCAGTATCCACTTTGATATAATCTCCGGCAGGACCAAGCAACAGTGAAGCTACGATTATCCCCAGCATCGCACCGATCAACGGGGAAAATCCTAAAACCATCGCGGCTGCTGCTCCCAGTAACGCAATATGCATCAAAGCAAACCGAATTGTAGTGAGATTTAAATTTAAGACGACCAATCCCAACAAGGACAATCCTGCCCCGGAAAGCAAACATCCCAAAAAAGCTCTTTGAAATAACGGCACCTTCAAAAAATCCAGCAGACTCATATCTTCTCCCTCAGCCGTCCATTCTCCATCTGTAAAACCTCATCGGTAATCTGTTCCAAGTGACTCGGATCATGACTGATCGTAATTAAGGAAAGTTTTCGTTCTTCCCTAATCCGGGTAAGCAACTCGACCAGATCCTCTTTGGAACGATGGTCCAAATAAGTTGTGGGTTCATCCAGCAGCATAATCGAAGCTCCACGGATCAAGGCCCGGGCAAGAGCTACTTTTTGGAGTTCCCCGCCTGATAAAGCACGGCAGTCAGCCTTCAGCTTATGTAACAATCCAACTTCCTCCAACGCTTGATGGACTGCTGCTTTATCACTGTTTTGAGGCATCTTTAAAAAACCAAACGTCTTCCCCCAACGCCCCATCAATACAGCATCCCAGACCGATACCGGCAGCTTTCCCCGGACACTCTGTTGCGGTACATAAGCCAACTGTCTGCGGACCCAACTCCGGTCTTTCTCATTTTTGAGCTCACACTCCAGGACAATGACCCTTCCACGCTGCGGTTTTACCAGCCCGAGAATGACCTTAAACAAGGTCGTCTTCCCCGCGCCATTGGGTCCGGCAATCCCCAACGACTGACCCTCTTTTAAATCAATTGAGAGCCCTTGCAATACCGGCTCCCGTCCATAACTTGACCATAAATCCTCAATCCGGATGACTGACATATTGTTTCGTGGTCCAATCATGACGTCTTAACCACCAGACAGTATTTTAGCGTCCTATCAGCTACAGACCGAAAAAAAAGTGACCATTGTTGGTCAAATCCTTGCTTTTCCATTACAACTCCTAAGCGATTCTTAGTGCAATTAATATTCTTCCTAATGTGGAATTTTCCTCTAAAAATATCTACGTTATTTTATTCCACTAAGACATCCTGTCTTTTCAGCATGTCCCAGTAAATACAAAAAGCATGGGCCGGTATTTTCATGAACGCCAGCATTTTGATTGCCGTAAATTTAACCAATTACATCTGTTTGATACGAAAAGGATTACACCAAACAAAAGTCTGGTGTTATAATGGATTAAGCTACATTTAGTGCTGTGACGAGGAGCTCTTATTGAAATAAATGTTTAGTTTTGAGGAGATAAATATTTATGACAATAAAAGAAGCTGTTGAAAACTGTAGAAATTCCAAACTTTCCGATTGGGAACTGGTTGAATATGCCCAACACTTAATTCATAACAACATGGCTTATTCATATAACAATTCATTTGACATGCCGGCTAAGGCATTTGAAAAAGGTAAAGGTTACTGCTGGCAACAAGCAAAGGTGCTGCAAAAAGTTTTATGTGCTCTTGGTTTCCACTGTTATTTGGTCTATGCAACAAGGAATGCCATACCTGAAAAACAATTTGAAGGTATTAAGATAAAAGCGCATACATCAGGGCATGTTTGGTGCAGGGTAAATATAAATAGTATTGAAAAGGATGTTTGTCTAGGTAATATCAGTAATAAACCTGGTAAAATTCATTTTAAACCGTTGTCAAAAGTAAGAAGATGGAATTGGTTTGTTAGCATTTGGTGTTATTGGGGTTCAGCTTACATAAACCATAAACGTTTAAAGGAGATCAATAGACTAAAGAATAGAAATAACCGATAAAATAAGCAAGTCACTTTACTGACTTATAAACCAGGACGACCTTGATAACAATTAAAGAATATTTAAATTTTGCCGAAAAAGATAGAAAAATTAGACCTAATTAAATCCCCTCATCCTCTTTTCAAAGGAAGGTTTAAATAATGGACCGTCAGGAGATTTTTGCAAAGCTTAATAGTGCTGACATTCCCGATTTACCTCAAGAAATCAAGGACATCTTTGCTCTGATAAAAAATCCAACCACTTCGGACCTGCAACTGTTGATCTCAATGATTGCTTCTTATGGTCAACTGGAAGCGCTGCTTCTTAGTAAATTCAATAACGAGTATTTTAGCAGTAGACATCGGATTAACACCCTCCAGGAAGGAATAAAGTATTTTGGACTGCAGACCATTCAAAATCTCCTGCTCTATCTGGTTATTCGGTCGTTCGCTTCACGGATTCCTGACCAAACCGGTTCCCACCGTTCAAATTACTGGAAACACTGCTTAGGGACTTCAATAATCGCCCATAAACTGGCTGTAGCAACCGATTTTTGCGATCCTTACCTGATGTTTTCTTATGGTCTCATTCATGATATTGGGATCTTTGTTATTGAGTACGCTCTGCCTGAAGTACCCGTAAAGGTCCTTGAACTCATAAAACAAGGACACACTCATGTAGCTGCCGAAAAGAAAGTAATGGATGGGGTAACTCATGAAGAGATCGGAAGTTGGTTATGCCAGAGATGGGCATTGCCTGAGGCAATTGTAAATCTGGTAGCTTTCCATCATCGCCCCCAGGCAAATCCGGTGAAAAATGATGCAATTATCTTATTTAACAAAGCCGACCTATTAAGTACTATTTTCTATCAGAGTTTGATGGGAATTAACTCCTGGGAGAAACAAAGTCAGATTTTAAACTCGTTAAACCTGGACCCGCAACTGATAACAGCGATCAAAGGACAACTCCCGGAGGAAATCCAAAAAGCCAGAGCGCTCTTCTGTTTTTAAGTCCCAACTTGAATAGAATAGTTAATCTTAATTAAAAAGGCTGAAGAGTTACCTCTCCAGCCATGACTGTTCAAAAACGGTCCACGCATTCTTACTTAAGAAAATTATTTATTTCTTGCCGCCACGCTTCTGGTAATCCTTTTGGATTTCCTCATTCCAATCTTCTGGCATTTCAGAGCAAGTGCGAAATGTGGCAACTGCCCTACTCATCACTTGGAAATTCAAGTCAACACCTTTTTGATCGGCATGATAATTCTGAGCACGGTCTTTGGAAATGCCGAAACGGGCCGCTGTTTCAACCGCATCAATATTGGCACCTAGAAAAACAAACTCCCACCCATGTTTCTTCTTTTGCTGCTCAATTTGCATCTTGACCTTCTGCGCCGAATACTCGCGGCTGGCGTTCTCCATACCATCAGTAATAATTACAAACATCACTTTTTCAGCACGGTAAGCTTTAGCAGTATGATTTTGCGCATTGCTTATTTTGGCGATGGTCTTCCCGATTGCGTCAAGGAGCGCTGTCGATCCGCCAACCTGATAGTCTTCCTCAGTAATTGGGCTAACGGCGCGGATGTCAATCCGGTCATGCAATAGTTGATAGTTATCATTAAACAGCACAGTCGTCACATAGCACTCACCGACAACCGCCTTCTGTTTTTTAAGCATCGAGTTGAACCCGCCGATGGTATCAGACTCCAAACCGCTCATTGAGCCACTCTTGTCCAAGATAAATACCAGTTCTGTTAATCCATGTTTCATTGTGAAATCCCCCTTAAGATTTTCTATCTTAAGGATAACAATTTCACCAGGTCAATTGGTCACTTATAAAGCGACATTACGGTCTTTTTTCATGGATCCGGCATTTAAATTCAGCACAATATCCCAAGCCATCACTAAATGCTTCACTGTTACCTTTCGCGCAATACAGCGGGACACCATCTTCATTATGCCCACAAAACCAACAAAAATCGCAAACAGGGTCACAAACTGGATCATTACAAATATACACTGTTACCCTCCCAACAAGGGCTGGTCGTATTTAAACAACACTTCATTAATTTCAAAAATATTGTATTTGCCATTAATTATAAAATATTCAATGATCACATCGAACTTCTGACTGCGGGACAACGCATACCCGGCCCGCTTTAAAAGATCGTTAGTTTCGTCAATAGTAAGCTCCAAAGCGATCGCCAGCGCAATTGCTGTACGTTTACTTGGCATATATCCTTTACCGGTTCTAATCTTGGAGAACAACTTCCGGTCAAGATTAGCGCGTTTGTAGACCTCTACATCCGTCATACCTTTAGCATCAATCAACTTTAACAGCATATACGAGAACGACTCATCCAAATTACCGACTAAATCATCAATACCTGGTCTTGATGGAGCTGCTACCGGTCCATAACAATCGTAGAGGGCTTCTGTGAAAATCAAACCATCGCCATCTGGCAATTTAGACTTTATTGCCTCAAAAGATTTCTCGGCATAGTTTGTGTCAAGATAACCATCAACTGCCTCAAGCAGCTTCTCACTAACAACAATTATTGCCTGATCAACCACCGCAAGGTAGACATCCAGATCATGGTCCGCAAGAAAACCCCTGATCGCTGCGGTAGCTACCTGCAAGGCTTCCGCTTTGGGATAACCATAAATTCCGCTGGAGATCAGCGGGAAGGCGATACTTTCACACTGATTCGCAACTGCCAGCTGGAGGGAGTTTAAGTAAGCGGAACGTAACAATTGCTCGCTTTGTTCCGCACTGTAACGGCTATAGACAGGTCCGGCCGCATGGATGACAAACTTGGCCGGCAGGGCAAACCCCGGTGTAATCACTGCCTCCCCTGTCTTGATCGGTGCAAGTTGGTCGCAAGCAGCCTGAAGCTCCTGTGCACCCGCTGCTCTAAAGATCGCCCCACAAACACCCCCGCCTATCTGCAGTTCGGTGTTGGCAGCATTGACGATCGCGTCAACTTTCATTTTTGTAATGTCCTGACGGACGATAGTAAACGGCATTGAGATCACCTCGGAATTATCATTTAATGTTTTTAATAATTATACGACAATCCGACACCATCTCCTACAATTAATGAAACATATCCTACCACCATATGGTATAATATTACATAATGTAGCCTAATTAATATTCAGAGGTGTTGTCATGAACACCAAAACTGCAATTCCAACTACGGCCAACAAAAATCTAGTTGGGGCGGCGGCAATTTTTGTAATACCGTCAGATTGTCGCTGTCTTTCGAATGATTTTAGCCGCTACTGTCTACGAACTGGGGATGTGAATCTATGATTTAACTGGAGCAATCGGGGCAAAATACGACCTGATAATCATGTTAATGTATGGATTAATCATTGCCTGCTTTTTCCCAACTGCTGTTGCATTTTATAAAAACAATGGGATCTGTCTGAAAAATGAGTTCTTTATCCAGTAATGCTTCAAGAAGAGTACTCATCAAAGATCCCCTCACTTGACCGAAAGATAGACCACTTCGGTTAATTTGCTCTGCTAAGCCGGAGCTGCACTATACTTCCACTTTCTTTAAATATTTCACCGGTACTTTTTTGACAAGCCAGACACCATTCTTCGACAAATAAAACTTATATCCGTCCCGGGCCATTTCTCTACTTTTTACGCAATACAGCACCGGTTTGCCATGACGTGCGCCAACTGTAATCGCTGTTTCTTTATCTTTTGATAAATGAACATACAATCTGCTCTTTGGTATTAATCCCTGCGCATCAATAGAGGCAACAAATTTCTCCCCTGTTCCATGCCATAATAGCTCCGGTGGAGTCGCTTCATCCAACTCCACATCTACAGGAACGGAATGTCCTTGATTTGCACGGATTAAACTCTTATCCTCATTAAAAGAATACCGTTGTTTGTTATCTGTTTGGACAATCTCTTCCAGGATTTCCATATTAAATTCCGTACTCTTTGCAATACCGGCAATCAGCTCATCAACCTTTGCCCATCCATGCTCATCCAATGTTATACCGATTGTCTCCGGCTTATGCCTTAAAATAAGGCTCATAAATTTACTTATCTCTTTTTTATTCATAACCCTGAATTACTACCCCCTTGTCATTCACACCATTCACTCCATATGACTCGAGCCGCTCGGGTTGATGCCTTGGGCTATTTTTTGAGCCTTACGTTTACAGGAACAATAGTCGCCTTACACCAATCTCTGTATCATATAAATATATCATACAACAATTATGTAAAATGTGTTAGTTGATTTCTTTCTTTTTAACCGACAATATTTTATCACGAAAAAACCCCAGACATCTATATCCGGCAAGGAAGCTAGAAACGCGGAATAGAGCCTAGGACGGCTCCTTGACTTCGGCAGCGAAGATTCCACAAGTAAAGCCTCCACGGATGGAAATTCTCCCAGGAAGGGACCCCGACGGCTGTGAAACTTCCTGTTTCAAAGCCGCGCCGTCGGCCTCCTGCCTCCTGGTGGTTTTAGATAGACTTTGTTAATATCACGAGCCTGAATCTGACCTTCTTAAGCGAAGGCAAATATCCTCTTTTCGGAAAGATATAATTAACTTTGCTCAAAGCTAATTATGTTATATAATATGAACAGAAAAAAATTCCAAACAATGACTTTGCTAGGAGGGTCACAATGAAAAAAGTTCTTTACTTTAGTTTGATAGCCTTGTTGATTGTTTCGGTTACATTATCCGGCTGCGGTGGTGGTGGCGGGAAAGGTAAAGGAGGCAATGATGGAAGCGTAACAGTCCGGTATGTTTTTGAGAAATCATGAGGTTCAGAAGGTAATGGCGATGGTCAGTTTGATTTTCCATGCGAGGTCGCGGTGGACTCTAGCGACAACATTTATGTGGTTGATTTAAATAATCATCGCATCCAGAAGTTCAACGCTTCCGGTGAATTCCTGACCAAGTGGGGTTCATTTGGTACCGGCGATGGTCAGTTTGATTTTCCATACGGTGTTGCGGTGGACTCCAGCGGCAACGTTTATGTGGCTGATACAGGTAATCATCGTATCCAGAAGTTCAATGCTTCCGGTGAATTCCTGGCCAAATGGGGGTCAGAGGGTACCGGCGATGGTCAGTTTGATTGTCCATACGGTGTTGCAGTAGACTCTAACGGTAACGTTTATGTTGCTGATATGGGTAATGATCGTATCCAGAAGTTTAAACCGGTGGTTGAATAAAAAACGGAATTTATGCTGGAACTTGCCTCTTTTTCATCCTGATTTAAGGATGGGAAAGAGGCGTATTTTTTTTCGTGAGCCAGGGGACGGTTCTTTGACTTAAAATTCTTCTAATGGTATAATATTCCATGGAAAGAGAGGGGGATAATATGCCACGGACAAGCAGAAAGCTAAGTGCCAGTAAGATCTATCATGTTATGATCCGGGGCAATGAACGGAAAGCTCTTTTCCATGACGATGAAGACCGAGCGTGGTTTATCAGTATGTTGCTTTCGAAAAAAAGGAAATTCAAGTTTATCCTCTATGCCTATTGTCTAATGGATAACCATGTTCACCTAGTCATTAATGAAGGAGGAGATCAGATTTCTCGGATTATGAAAGGGATCCAGGTAAGCTATGCTTATTATTTTAATAAGAAATATGCGCGAGTTGGTCACCTATTTCAAGATCGATTCAGAAGTGAAGTGATCGAAAATGATCGATATTTACTGGCAACAATTCGTTATGTCCACCAAAATCCGGTTAAAGCTGGAATGATAAAGCACCCGAGCGAATATTTATGGAGCAGTTATAATCATTATCTTGGCAATAATAAGCAATACACCAAGGACATGATTGACTTAAAGCCGATTTTATTAATGTTTTCGCAAGAAAAAGGACAGGCTCTGCAGATTTTTGTGGATTTTTCAAATCAGACCATCGAAGATACATTTATCGAATATCAAGAAGAGCAACAACTTGATAAAGAGATAACGTCAGAAAACCAAGCTAAACGATACATCGATGATTTTCTCATCACAAGAAATGTTAAACTGGAAGAATTGTCGAGCCAGGCAAATAAGTTAATTCGTAATGAGTTGATACGGGAGTTAAAGTGCAAGTCAAATTTGTCAAATCGCCAAATAGCAACTATTCTTGGAGTAAATCGGAATGTAGTGCAAAGATTGAAATGAGTCAAAGAACCGTCCCCTTGACTCTGGCCTCGATCTTCGCGGCCAACCCGGCATTCACTTCTCTTACTTGGCTAAGGTATGACTCCACATTCTCAAACTTGCTTAACGGTTGACCAAGGAGAATCGTCTCCATCTGATCTTTGATGAGGTGCGCATTGGTTAAGCTCTTTTCATCCTGAATTGTGCCAAGCAACCAAAGAGTATCCACCAGACAATCCACAACTTTCTCTTCCGCGAAGGGCTTTTTCTCATAATTCGCCACAGTTGACTGCTCTTGCCACGCTTGGTCGGCCAAGGCCGACCGGACGATCTCTTTTGATCCTCCAACCGCGCACCGGTTTCCCTGACAAACACTGCAATCCAAGCAAATTGTATCCAGATCCTCTTTCAGATGGAGGTAATAGTCATGCAACAGTTTTGCCCTGGTGACTAAGGCCGACTGGACTCCCGCCCGTCTTTGGATAATCAATGAACGGACCATGTAAAATAAGGCTAAAGCTAAAATAATGAGACAGGGCAGTACAATATTCACCCGTAAAAATCGGGCCGGTATTGTTTGAGACAACTTCTGCAGTCCGAAAAACATGAAGATGGAAGCAGCCAGAAACTTGATGCCCAGTTCCGGAATCTTACCGCCTAACTTTTTGCCAACAATAATACCCAAAGTACCTGTAGCGATCATCGCAGAAACCGTTCCAGCCAGGACCAGCAACGGAAACCTTGCATCCGTCGCTAAAGTAATCGCTGTCAATTGGGTCTTATCCCCAAGTTCACCTAAGAAGAAAGCAAGCGCAACCGTGGCGATTGGCCCCAATTGCATTTTTGGCTCTTCATCTTCCTCCGCGCCATCAGGCTTGAGAGTCCAAAGGGCAAAGCCAACAAAAGCCACGCCGGCAATGATCTGGATCGTACCGAGTGGGACCATACGGGACAAATAGCTGCCTAAAGCAACTGCCAGACCATGGTTGAGCAAGATGCCCACTCCCATCCCGAGCAGTACTTTTTTAATCGGAAACTTGGTGGCAAAGGCCATGGCGAGAATTTGGGTCTTGTCCCCCATTTCGGCAATGAAGATCAATAAAAATGCCCTAATCATCTCTTGGATCATGACAAGTCTCCCTTTTCATGTATTTTTTCCAATGAGCGAATAAATTAAGCTTCTTCAATAAAAAAGACTTTTAGATTATCAGGCGTGGTCCGATAATCTAAAAGTCTCGCTATCTTTAATAATGAATATTAAAGCAGATAAGACCAGGATCGCTCCAGTATGTTGATCTTATCTTGGTTTCCCACAGCTACTCCCCTTTAGAATCGATGTTATTTTATCAAGCCATAAAATCTTTGTCAATCTCTTGGTATAGGAAAACACCCTCAAATTGGGATGTTTTTAGTTTCGGTTATTTAATGAATCGAACTTTTTGCTCCATTGGACTTCTGGTGGAACCACCGGTAGTAGTATCAACGGACTTGTCGTTATGGCCGATTAAGAGTACGGCTACATTGCTATATCCTTTAGGGATTTGCAGTAATTGGTCAAAATCCGCTTTCTTGGCACCGTTTAAGACAATTGTTGGTGACGAAACAATCTTAGTGCCATAACCTAATGAAAGTGCGGCAATCGACATTGCTTCCGTTGCCAGACCACAGTCAAAGGAGTCGCTGGGCAGGTTATTGGTACCGTAAACAAAGATCGCTACCGTTGCATCAGCAAGGCCCAGTTTGCGTGGCGATGCCGGAGCACCTTTAGGCATACCCGCAAGCATTGCTTCATTAATCTGGTTTAAGATTTTTTTGTTCGTAACCACACTAAAATGCCACGGTTGGCTGTTTCTGGCACTCGGCGCATTCAGACCGGCCAACAGGATCTGCCTGATGTGGCCTTCGCTGATTGGCTCTGCGGTAAACTTCGTTGCCGTCTTTGCAGTCGTCAATATTTCCAGGGTACTTTGTTGCTTGGGAGCAGCAGCGATTGGGGATTCATTGTGGAAAATAACATTAAAATGGCCAAAAAGCAAAGCACAGCAGAAGACAAATAAGTCTAACAATTCTTCTCATCCAATTCACCTCATATAATTGATTTATAATAAATTTCGGTGATTGCCCTCTCAATCTTAACCATTGCAATTTGAATCTTTTGTAAATAAAAACAACACGTTAAAACATAATTAGGCATAATCACTTCTTTTTAATCCGGTTAATTGATCATAAATAAAATACCAAGCGTATTTGGGCCACAGTGAGAGGAGATGGTGCATCCGGCTCGGGTAACCAAGATTTCTTTAAAATCAGCGATCTCCTCAATAGTTTTTCGGACCAGGTCAATGTTTTCGGGAGATGTACCCGAATGGGTAATAAAAATCCTGTCACATTTTAAATCAGTTTGCGCAATTAGTTTATCCCGCGTATATTGTTGTAGGACCCTGGCCAAAGTACCCCGGTATTTTTTGCCTACCTTCATCTTCCCACTGGAATTGTCAACATCAATACAAGGTTTAATATTTAGTAAATTGGCACCTAATGCGGACAATGCGGAACATCGGCCACCTTCATAGAGGTAGGTAAGATTGTCAATTATAAAACTCGTCTGGACTTTTGCCTTTAAAGCGTTGACCTCCTGATAGATTTGGGCTGCCGCCATTCCCTTGGCGATCCGTTCAGCGGCTTCGATGACCAGAAGCCCTATTCCTGTAGAGAGATTACCGGAATCAATTGGATAGACATTGCCAAGTTCTTCTGCTGCGATACAGCAATTTTGAAATGAAGAAGATATTCCGGAACCAAGGCTAAGATGAATCACTTCAAAGCCCTCATCCGTCCACTTTTTAAAATAATTAACATATTCTAAAAAATTAGGTGCTGATGTTTTCGGCAAAATATGTCGCTTTTCATAGATATCATAAATGTCATCTGGTGTAATATCTACCCCATCCTTGTACTGTTTGTCGCCAAAATTGATATGAAGCGGCAGGCAATTAACTGCATACTTTTCCTTTAAAGTATCATCAAGGTCGCAAGTACTATCGGCACTTAGAATGATTTTTTTCAATCAATTCTACCTCCCTTTATAAAGATATCCTGGTTGGTGGATATTTTAATAAATTCATAGTAATCATTGCGTACTGATACAGATACGGGCGTTTTCCAATACTTCATGATAAGCTTTGATATTTCTCCATCTTGCGTTACCTTACTTCAAAATGATAAGCCGGAATGAGGCGACCACATTCCCATAGTTTTAATCTTCAATACAGTTACATAAAAATCCTATTAGCTATTGTAAATAACCGGATCAAAATCCCGCTAATTTTTTCGTAGTTTTATCTTGTATCTTCAGTCTTGTAATCTCCAATTGTGTTGTTCAGGGTAAAAGCCTTCTGTTGTTTCCAAAAAGGGATAAACAGAATAATAGCAATCAACATCGCACCCAAATCGGAAATCGGGGTTGCCCAGGTAATCCCGTTAATACCAATAAACCGGGCCATCAAGATCATTATCGGAACGTCCAGCCCTCCTTTGCGAAACAGTGATAAAACCATTGGCTGAACCTTCTTGCCGACTGACTGAAAGATCGTGATGATAATCATTGTAATTGAAATGCAGGGACCGGTAATACACATAATCCGCTGAAACAGCTGCCCGTAACGGACGGTTTCCGGATCTTTGATAAAAGCCTTGACAATCGGCCCAGCTCCGGTAAACAGCAAGATTGTCCCCACACCCGACACCAGCAGGCTGATTCCAAAAGTAGTCTTAATAACCGCCCGCATCCGCTGATAATTCCTGGCAGCATAATTGTAACCAATCAATGGCAAGACTCCCTGGGAAATACCTATTGCAATGGCAAAGACCAGCACATCGATCTTCTTGGCAATCCCGATTCCGGCCATTGCTTCATTGGAGTAAGAGGCGATCAAGACATTCAGCACAACATTTGAGAGGACGCCCATCAAGTTCATCATCCAACTGGGAAGCCCCACAAAGAAGACTTCCGACGGGATTCGTTGCTTCAACGTAAAATACTTGGGGTTAAGCGAGATCACACTGATCTTGCGTCTCCGGTAAATCAGGATCAGAAAGTAAGCCGTAGCGCAGAGATTAGAAAGCATCGTGGCGATCGCTGCTCCGACAATCTCCAGTTTTAATCCTGAGATAAAGATCGGGTCGAGAATGATGTTTAGGACTCCTCCCAAAATCACTCCAAAACTTGCCTGTCTCGAATAGCCCTCCGCCCGGACCAAATGTGCAAATTCAGAATTGAGGACGGTCGGGATGGCACCGATTATTACAGTCCAGAACACATACTGGTAACAATACTCATAGGTACCCACATTGGCCCCGATCGCCGGCAGGAGCGCATACCGAAACAACAATAAGAAAATACCATACAGAAATGAAACCATAATCGTCATCCAGATGCTGAAAGCAGCCGTCTTCCTCGCCTTCTCCCGGTCGCCTGCCCCCAGACTGCGCGAAATCAAACTGGAAGCGCCAATACCAAAAAGATTGGCAATCCCGCCAAGAAAAATGAGGAGCGGCATCGCCAACGAAGCTGCCGCCACCTGATTGGGGTCGTTCAACTGCCCGATAAAGAAAGTATCAGCCATATTGTAGACAACAGTGATTAACTGGCTGATGACTGTCGGCACCATTAGGGCAAGCACCGCCTTAACTACCGGCGCAGACAAAAAGAGTTCCTCACGCTCTTCGTTCATCAAATATTTCCTCCTAATCCAGCTCTACTGCACCGGTATAAAGCTGATAGTATCTTCCTCGCAGCGCTAACAGTTCTTCATGGGTACCCTGCTCGATGATTTCACCATGTTCCAAGACGATAATCTGATCCGCATTACGGACTGTTGACAGCCGGTGGGCGATGACAAAAGTCGTCCGGTCCTTCATCAGTTGGTCCATCCCCCGTTCAATGTGCTTTTCTGTCCGCGTATCAACCGAACTGGTCGCCTCATCAAGGATCAGGATCGGCGCTTTGGAGATCGCTGCCCGTGCAATATTCAACAGCTGTCGCTCACCCTGGCTCAAATTGGCGCCATCTCCTTCCAGTACCGTATCATATCCCTGCGGTAATCGTTCGATAAAGGAATGTGCCCAAGCCACCTTCGCGGCAGTTACTACTTCGTCATCGGTCGCATCAAGCCGCCCGTAGCGGATATTCTCCCGGACAGTCCCAGAGAACAGGTGAGTGTCCTGAAGGACCATCGCGATATTGCCTCGCAGCGAATCCTTCCCGATCTGCTTAATATCGATCCAGTCAATCAGGATCTGTCCCGATTCGACCTCATAAAAGCGGTTGATCAAATTGGTAATCGTGGTCTTACCGGCACCGGTCGATCCAACAAAGGCAATCTTTTGTCCCGGTTGGGCATGGACATTAATCTTTTTAAGGATGGTCTTCTCAGGTATATAACCAAAGGTTACGTCTTTCAGTGTCACTTCTCCTTTTACCATACGTGCTCCAGTGACCGGATTGGTTGCTGCGCTGATCGCAATTACATCGGTCGGATCAGCCGTTTCTGGGGTCTCATCCATCACTTCGAAAACACGTTCTGCCCCTGCCAAGGCCGAGAAGATGACATTCATATGCATTGATAATTCCATAATCGGTCTGGAAAAATGTCGTGAATAATTCGTAAAAATAGTCAGGCCACCAAGATCAAAATTAGCGGTAAGGCAGAGAATCCCACCGATCGCCGCTGATAACGAATAACTGATCTGGCTTAAATTCCCCATCACCGGCCCCATAATTCCACCAAAAAATTGGGCCTTAATTTGCTTTTGGCGCAAATTATCGCTTAAAAATTGAAACTCTTCAACCGTCCTCGTTTCATGGCAAAAGACCTTGATTACCTTCTGCCCGGTAACCATCTCTTCAATATAGCCATTGACCGCACCCAAGGCCTGCTGTTGTGCTTTGTAATATTTCCGGCTTTGTTTGCCAATCAATCCGCCGGCACAAAATAATAGTGGTACCGTAATCACAATCACCATGGCAAGAATCCAATTGGTAACAAACATCAGGATGATCGTCCCAACCAGGGTAAGCACGCCAGAAAAAATCTGCGGTAAAGTATTATTGAGCATCTCACCGACGGATTCAAGGTCATTGGTAAAACGGCTCATGAGGTCACCATGGGTATGGGTATCATGATACTTCAACGGCAGCTTCTGGATCTTACCGAACAATTCTTCCCTGATTCGGATTAAGGAATTTTGCGAGACACCGATCATGATTTTTTGCTGCAGATAAGTACAGATGACACCGACTGAATAAATCCCTGCCATCAACAATATCCCCAGCAGCAGATTGTTCAATTTTACGGTAAGCGAAGCTTCAGCTACCAGATTATTAATGATCGGCCGCAACAGATAGCTACCACCCAAAGACGACAAGGTACTTAGCAAGACAAAGCCAAAAACAACCGGGAGCTTAACCTTGTCTCGTCCGATATAAGCCAACAACCTGTTAATAGTTGCGCCAGCGTTTTTAGGTTTACCGCCACCAATGGCGCCTTGACCTCGCGGCCCACCTGGTCCGCCAAACCCTCCAGGGCCACCAAAACCACCAGGGCGCTTCTTTAGTTTGCCTGCTTTAATCCTCCCAGGACCACCGAAAGAATTTTCAGGGTCACTTCCATAGCGGCGCAATAATTCTTCCTTACGTCCTTCACTTAACCGACTCATGATGCTGTCACCTTCTTATCCATCTGCGAGTAATAAATCTCGGTATATGCTTCACAGCTTTGCAGTAATTCGCTATGGGAACCGATACCGACAATCTTGCCGTCATCGATGACAACAATCTTATCCGCATCAATAACCGAAGAGATCCTTTGAGCAATAATGATCTTCGTTGTCCCTGGCAGTTCATTTTTGAAACCTGCCCTGATCTTAGCTTCAGTTGCCGTATCGACTGCACTGGTACTGTCATCAAGGATCAGGACCTTCGGTCGCTTCAACAAGGTTCTGGCAATACACAAGCGTTGTTTCTGTCCGCCGGAAACATTGACTCCGCCCTGGCCAAGTTCAGTCCCATAACCTTCATTAAACGAAGTGATAAAACCATGAGCCTGGGCAATCTCTGCAAACTGATAAACGGTATTGTCATCTGCAGCTTCATCGCCCCACTTCAGATTCTCAATGATACTTCCTGCGAATAAGACATTCTTCTGCAGCACGATACCAACCCCGCTCCGGAGATTGTATAGTGAAAAATCCTTCACATTGACATCATCAACCAGGACCTCGCCCCGGTCAACATCGTATAATCTGGGGATCAACTGTACCAAACTCGACTTTCCGGAACCGGTTGATCCGATAATCCCAACTGTTTCTCCCGGCTCAATCACCAGGTTGATATCCTCAAGGACCCACTTTTCATTGTTTTTATAGTATTTAAAGTAGACATTGCGAAATTCGACCTTGCCAGCTTGAATCGTCAGATCTTTATTCGCAGCATAAGCGTCCGTCAAGTCAATCTCCGTACACAGGACTTCATCAATCCGCTTCGCAGAGGCGAACGCCCGGGAACTGTTTAAAATAATCATTGAGACAAACATTAGAGAAATCAGGATCTGTGCAACATAATTGACAAAAGCCGTCAATACCCCGGCAGACATACTACCTACAATCACCTGTTTGCCACCAAACCAGACCACCGCCAAGGTCGTCACATTCATCGCCAACATTACCGCCGGCATGGTAAAGATAACAACCTTTAAAGCATTAATCGTGCTCTCTTTCAAATCACGGTTGGCTTGGGAAAACTTATCCTGTTCATAGCCCTCCCTGACAAAGGACTTGACAACCCTAATGTTAATTAAATTCTCCTGGGTGACAGTATTCAGCGCATCCAGCTTCTGCTGCATCAATTTAAAGCGCGGGAACGCAAGCTTCATAATGAAATAGATCGCCAACGCCAAAAGGGGAATAATGTTGAAAATTACCAAAGCCAGCTTCAAGTTTAAGATAAAAGCCATAATCAGCGCCCCAATCAGCATTCCGGGGGCTCTTAAAGCCAACCTTAACATCATCTGGAGCATATTCTGTACCTGGGTAATATCATTGGTTAAGCGGGTAATCAACGAACCGGTACTGTATTGATCAATATTCTTAAAGGAAAACTCCTGAATCTTCCGGAACAGATCTTTCCGCAAATCATTGGCAAATCCCGAGGAGGCCTTAACCGCAAAATAAGCTCCTCCCACGCCACCGGCCATCATGACCAGCGCTGTAATCACCATCGTGATCCCCATGGTGATAATATAGGAAATACCTCTGCCGCCAATAATACCCTGATCAATGATTTCGCTCAATAACAGCGGCATTACCACTTCTCCGATAACCTCGACAATCATCAAAATCGGCCCGATGATAAACGCCGGCAGATATGGTTTGACATATTTCCAATAACGGTTCATTGATTGATGTCCTTTCGTAGTTTGATTTCTTCTTCCATTTTAGAGAGATTGGCATCCAGCTTTTGAATTAACTGCGCCAAAGTAACCTTCTCTTCCTCCGTAAACCCCTCAAACAACTCATGTTCGGTTGCCTCAAAGATCCGTTTACTCTGTTCGACAATCTGATTCCCTTTCGCGGTGATCGTAATCTGATTGAAGCGGTTATCCGCCTCATCCATCACCTTACGGATGTACCCACTCTTCTCCAACTTCTTGAGAGAAACGGCAATCGTTGCCGGAGAGATATCCATCAACCGGGCAATATCCCTCTGGGAAGCATTGGGATTACGGGAGATCACCCTCAGCAACCGGAGCTGCGAATGATAAGCACCGGTTTCATCCAGATAATACTGCATAATCTTCCGGTGTTTCATCGCAAAACTAATGATCTGATAAATAATTCCCTTACTGGATTTATCATTATTCTCCATCATTTTAATCTCTCACCACCGGATAAAAAGTCTTTATTAGCTTGCTAATAGTTAGCTTTATAATTGTTAGCTAGTTAACCATTGCCAATTATAACATTTTAACTTTACCAATGTCAATTGGGGTTATGCTTTATACTCTAAAACCATCTGCGCCAAATTTCTGACAGTGTTGGAATTTCTGATGGTGACTTGATGATAAATGGGTTTCTCAACAATCCGCGACCAGCGTGTCCGGGAGAAAGTCTTTAACGGGGCTGACCAGAAGATTACCTGACCAAAGCTGCTAACCCTTTCATACTCCGGCTGATATGCCCCTACTGCTTGCATTACTTCAGCTGCAGTAGTTGGCGGCATTACAAATAGGGCATTATGTTTTGACTCCCGATCACTACCCCACCAGTCCGGGGCATTATTTACAGCATCAAGCAACTCTTGAGCAGGCATGACCATCGATGAGATTTCCAACTTAAACTCCTCATAAATTAACGCTTCACAGCTTCTCTTCAATGACTCAATATCCAAACATTCACTGGCAAAGATAATGTTTCCACTGTTAATATAAGTAACCACATCAAAAAACCCATTGCGCTCCAGTAATTCCTTTAACTCTCTCATCACGACTTTATTTTTACCCCCAACATTAACCCCACGGAGTAAAGCAACATATTTGGTCATCGGTTTCACCTCGTTTTCAAATGGCATATTAAAATGATAAGTATTTTTCAAATATAACATATTTTCTCTATTATTTATAGCTTGCCATTTTGATGCTGAAAAATTGTGATTATGTATATTCCGGTAAGGAAGCCAGAAACGCGGAATGGAGCCACGGATGGCCCCTTGACGTCGACGTGTCGAAGCTTCCACAAGTAAAGCCTCCACGGATGGAAATTCCCCCAGGAAAGGGGCCCGCGACCTTGGACGGGAGCGGGATTGGGTTTCCAGAGGGCGCTAGCCCTCGGTGGCGGGGTTTAAGGGGGATTCCACACCCCCTGGGACAAAAAAATTAACCAACGATACGAACAGAATGAGAATCAAAACAATTACCATACGATCATAAAAATACCCCGACGTATTCTCTATAAGTCCGGGCATCAAATAAACAGCGACCACTTCCGGTCAACTATCTTTCTTATATTCCAAAAGATCCTCAAGTGAGCAGTCAAGATAATCACAGATCTTTTCTAAAACTTCATAATCAACCCTTCGGGTTTTATCATAATACAAATTTCTTACCGTATCTCTTGCTAAGCCAGTCCCACGGACCACATCAGCCATTTTAAGCCTTTTTACACCAAGAATGGTCGATAATTTGCAATGAATTCCCATCTCCCAACACCTTTACTAAAAAATTGATAAAACCATTGACAAAATTTACATTTATTTGTATTATGTATATATATACCTACATTATGTATGTAAATACATTCAAATTAACTATATTATCAACCAATCAAATATCACTTAAGAATTTTCCAGTTTTTCGTGCTATTTGATTGGATACCGAACAAAAACGCCAAATCCCCCAAAACACTGACCACACCTATCAAATCCGGATCAGCTTTTTGGTTTAACGTGGCGTTTCGCTACCTATCTCCAGGAATATTATACCATATTCCTATCAAAATGCAAAATGGAGCAATCTTAAAAAACCACATCAAATGATCTCAAAAAGAGGAACGCCATGACTACAAAACAACAACAATTTCAAATGGCTAATCTCGAAGCAAAAATTACCGACGCCCGAAAAAACCTTCACTCCCTTTGGGAAACTAAAGGCTATACTGACGATGAAGTATTGGACGCCAGTATTAAGCTGGACCAATTACTAAACCAATATCAACGTTTGATTTCAAAAAGGTGACAAACATTTATTTACATAACCGGACCAGTTCATCCACAACCCGTTCCAATTCATCCACCATTCGCTGCGGACAATACGGTATTTTCCGGTAAACCCTAATTAACTCCTGATAATACCATAAAGTCCCTTCTTTTCCGGTTTTAAACCGGCTCCACAAGTCTTCGCCGACTTCACGATAATCCGCCAAAATTGTTCGGGCATTATGAAGTTTGTCAGCGACCGATACCTTTAACGCCGAAGGAGAAGCCTCCGGCAAATGAGCCAGATACTTTCTTTTTCTCTCCCACCATTCTGGTTTCGGGTTTTCGAAGGCATCCGAACACCCTACCACGATAGCTGCCACCTCCGGGCCGAACTCTTTCTGAATCTCATCCAACCGCTCCTGGCCACCTTGGTCCTCCACTACATCATGGAGCAATGCACCGATAGCCTCCGTTTCACTGCCGTCCGCCTCCAATACCAAGGCTGCCACCGCCAGGAGGTGAGAAATATAAGGAACTCCGCTACCTTTTCTAACTTGCCCCGCATGAGCACGATGGGCGTAAACCAGGGCTTTTTCGAAAGAGTTTGTCAACATGAACAATGCTCCTTTTCAAATAGACAACTTAAGAAACTATCAAACTTGTCCTTGGTCTATTTTTGTTTTCGGTATCTAATTGCTGCTTCCTAACTGTTATTTTCGCTTTATTCTACTGTTTAACTATATCAAAAATTTATCCAAAATGCACCTTGATGTTTTTATCTCCGGCTTGGGTGTCCAGAGGGCGCTAGCCCTCGGTGGCGGGGTTAAAGGGGGTTCCACAACCCCCATTGGACAAAATAATTAACCAACTATACGAACAGAATAGTAATCGAAACAATTACCGTACGAGCATAAAAATACTCTGACATATTCTCTATAAGTCAAGTAAGAATATATGAAAAAATTATGCCAATTGATACAACACAAAACCCTCACCACGCATACAATGGTATATCAATTGACGGAGGGCAAAAAATGATAATTTTTCAGTCCTTTACCGGTATCATCACCATGATCGGGGATTTAATGACGGGAGAAGAAAGAAGTACCGGATGTATTAAAATCATGACTGTTGAGGACGAAACGGGGAATCGGGTCAATTTTATTGTCACACCAACCACTTATTTTGTAAACCACGCCACAATGGCCGTCGGAGACAGGGTCATCGGGTTTTATGATGCCAATGCTCCCATTCCTTATATTTATCCACCCCAATTACAAGCACTCGTCATGGCAAAGGTTGACAAAATTCGCAATATCAAAGTAGACTGTTTCGACAGCCAATTAATAAGCAGCGATGGCACATTGCAATTAAATTTAGCTCTATCTACTCAAATCATCCTTGAAAACGGACAACGTTTTACCGGAAACCTTGCCAACCGGGATCTGATTGTCCTTTACCGAGCCACAACCCGAAGTATACCTGCCCAAACAACACCTGACAAAATTATCGTGATGTGTAGAAATATTTAAACGGAATGGAGCCATGGACGGCTCCTTGACGTCGGCGTCGAAGCTTCCACAAGCAAAGCCTCCACGGATGGAAATTCCCCCAGAAAAGGGACCCGCGACCTTGGACGGGAGCGGGATTGGGTGTCCAGAGGGTGCTAACCCTCGGTGGCGGGGTTAAAGGGGGTTCCACAACCCCCCTTGGACAAAGAATTAACCAATTAGTTATATTAATTAGAACAACTATTTGTGCATAAAAAAGACTGTCGAAATTATGCGACAGTCACAATTAATCTTTAACAAGCTTCCTCAGCTTCTTGAGCCTCTGTTGTAAATAGACCAAGAATTGTAGATTTGTTATGAATTATTAATTCCCCATCATTTTGAGAAGCAATCTCTCCAATCGACAAAGCTCCTTCAACCATATATTGTAATTCATTTTGAATATTACTCAGTTCCACCTCAAATTTTTCACCCATAAACATTGCCCTTGAAATACAATCAAACAACAGAGGCGTGTATTGCGCCGGAGCCTCTTTGGCACAATGTTCTGCAATTCGAATTGAAGACTTCAACAAAGAGAATAGACTGCCTTTCAGGATATAGAGATTACTACCTTCTGGTATATTAGCCACGCAAATGATTTCATCACGTTCATTGACTAAAATCGGATCACGGACAAAAAAGTTCTCATTAACATGTTGTTCAATCCCAAAAGGATGTTCTTTGGCAAAGTTAAAAAAATCCTCTTTACCCAATCTGACATTTTCAATACTCTCGATGGCGTCCTTATAAAATTCAAATGCATTCCGATAGTTAATCTCTTTTAAGACGTTCCCTGCAGCACTCGTAATCGTGTATGGTCCGTCTAATTTTTCCCATCCGTGTTCAACTGCCACTTCGTGGCAACCTTTAACGATACAGATATATAAAACATCTTTATACAGACCATCATTATCATAGATACAAGGTTTTTGCGCCAATCCATAAAAACCGGCACCACCACCAATGTACTTTACTTTATCACCTAATTTCTGATAGACAGTATCAGTGAGTGATTTAAACTTGTTTGATAAACCATCAACCAAAACAATGGCGGTAGCATCTTCCAACTCATTTGGGTCTATTGGGTCAGGTATCATTTGAGGAAGTACCATTGAAGAAAAAATTGGTTGATATTTTTGAATGACAAAACCCTCGCGCATAGCTTTATCTCCCACCAGTAACGCCGGATAAATACCACCAAAGAATTTAATACCTTGAGCAGTCAACCATTCAATCAGTTTTGGGACTTCATCCGCAGACTTATCCGCAGTAAGTACCATTAACTTTTCCGAGCGACTGATAGTCATTTTTTCAACACAATCAATTAATTCGTCAAAAGTATTTACGTACATGTTGATCCCCCATCCTTTCTTCGAGCCAAAACCACCTTCAAAAGAGTGGTCTGTTATAGCCCGATAAAGTTCGGGTATTGGCTACGCTGGATAGCTTCTTCTATTTATCGACAATAATTAAATTTTTATAAAGTATTTTTGAATTTTCAATCATTTTTATAATTATGCCAAAAAAACAAGACTCTTGATTTAAAACCAAGAGTCTTTCAACAAGGATCTGATTCGCCCGGATGATCTGTCTTTCGCCGTAAAACCGATAGTTACTCATCCGATCAACCTTTTCGGGCTTAAGCAGACCAAATCTTGTCAGAGTGGCGGAGCATATTAATGCTGATTCCGGTCAACGCTGCAAATTCACCAATTTTTAGCATTATTCATATCCTAGATTCTGGTTTACTGTTCTATTTTCACTCTTCATGGCAATCACCAACATCTTTCTGTGCATAACGATAATAGATAGCGGTTACCATGATCCCTAACAAAAATATGACTATACAGAGGACAAACGGCAGTACTCTTGAGATATCACTCAATAACCCGCCAATATAGCCGAATGGTACACTCACCAACATTACTATCGTCTGTAATAAAGCCAAAATTCCTGAACGTTCCTCAGGATCGACATGAATAGCGACCAGCGACTCCCGCAGTGTACCCAATACAGACATCCCCAACGCTTCAAAGATTAAAGAGAGCGATAGTATCAAATATCCCCACACACTGAGGTCCGAGATGGAAATCAGAAAGAGACAACCGAGAATTGCACTTAAAAATCCTCCATATAGTGGCCATTTCAACTTCGTCTGCTGGATCTGGGCAACAACCGTGAAGAAACAAATAATCGAAATGATACTTCGGACCATTGGAAAAATCGGCAATAAGGTGTCTGGGACACCGATACGGCGAGAAGCGATAATCTGCCAGAAGGTCATTCCAAGCATCGCTGCAATCTCAACAATGATACTAATAATTATCGCAAAGATTGTAGCTTTAGAGGTTAATATTTTGTTGATTGCACTTTTGTATCCCGACAGCATCTTGCCCCACGACAGATTACGCGTTGCTTCACGCCTGATCCTGCCTACCGCCGTTTCAGTCGAAAACCGGTATAAGAGTAACAGCTTTACTGTCATTATAATAAAAGCATTAATATAGAGGATCCGAATCGCCGGTACCAGTGTCAGCTTTGCTACCAAAACAGAAGAGATCGGCGCAAAAAGCACCGAGAAATTACTGGAAAGAACCACCCAGGAATAGATCTGCGTAAGCTTATCCTTGGGAGCATCCTCCACCAACAGGCAGTCCCAGGATACCGTAGGAATCTTCATCATCCCGTTCAGCAAAGCAGCCACCACAAAGAACCAAAAGCCCTGGCTGAAAGCCCAGATCAGAGAAGGAAGACTCCAGGCTAAAAAATCAAAGACCGCTGTACTCTTCCGGCGCCCCATTTTATCAACGATCGCCCCAGCTAAGAAGGCAAAAATCATTTGCGAAAACATATAAATCGAAGAGACGATCCCCACCTGGACATCATTCATTCCAAAAGTCAGCATATATACGGTTGCATATGGCAGACACAGATTCATTGAGAGCCCCCACAGAGGCTCAGTATAAACACAGGCGCGAGAATTTCCGCGTAGTTCAATCAGGGTTCGTAAAAAGCGGTTTTTTAACAGTAAGTTTTTCATTAATATTTTCCTGTCTTGACCAATAAGTCAAAAAATGAAGTACTATTCACGGTTAATAAATACTTATTCTACTTTCACCCAGCTTTTCCTGTCTTTATGCAGAAACCCATCCGAGCTTGATAATTCTTAAAGCCTTATGTAGGAAAGAATAAATAAAAAAGATCAAGGCACTCTAGTTTAGAGCGCCTGATTTGATTCAGTTCCAGTTAATCAGAGTTGGATTTTTGAATATCCAACTAGATTATTTCTTGTAACCACATTTTGGGCACACGCCATTTTCATTTAACGCAATACCACACAACGGACAACGGGCGATATCTTTTTTAGGCTCATATTCTTCCGTAGCGCCATTGACTCCGCTTGTGAATGTTATTTTAACTATATTTAGTTTATCTTTTAGCAAATCGTAAACTATTTTAATCATGCCTTCAACGGTCATCGTCTCTTTTGTAACAACTAAGCGGCATTCCGGATACGCTGTTGCAAGTTCTGTCTTGAAAACCGGGCCTTTTTGCTTATTGGTTGGCGCGCCGTCCTTAATACCTTGCGCTTCGTAAACCCCAAGAATTGCAGGTAGCAAAGGATCATCTTCCCTTAAGACCAGCGCGTGGTCAAAGTTTTGTAATACTTCCCAAGCAATTTTCTTAATTTCATTACATGGAAATACCATATTGACTCCCTCATTGACAGTGTCTTCAACCTCAATCGTCAACACTCCTGTATGTCCATGCAAATACTGTGCTTCACCTTTGAAGCCATAGAACCTGTGTGCATATTGTAAGTCTAAGGTAGTGAAACTTCTCATCATCATTCTCCTCGAAAATATATTTACGGGTTTTGCTCTGCTCCCGTATGCGCACATAGTTTATTATTACCTAACTGATCATTGTTAATGATCTTCATTCCAATATTCATTTCGACTTTTCACTGTCTTTACTTAACAACAGTTTTCCATTCACATCCTATCCAAAAAGCAATAGTTCTTTTAAATTGTAAGGTTCAGCCAAACAATGATTAAGAAAATAATAAGGTTTCCAGCAATCGTTGATTATTACGAAAGTCTGAAAACCTTTGAATTTAATAATTCAATCATAATCCCAGGCAGGAAAAAGAATCATTTATTTTTGTGCTTTTCGCTAGACAATGTCTTCAGCCATCCTTCTCTCAATAGATACCCGCCATTTTCTCCACCTTCAGGCCCCATCTCGATAATATAATCTGCCTGGCTGATAATCCTGGAATTGTGCTCGATCACCACCACCGTCGCGCCCTTAACTGTTAATTCCCAGATAATCACGCTTTCCTAAAATGAGCATAAGCTAAGGCACACAGAGGAATAAAATAAGCGCACCAGGACTCTAAAGCGATTACACCGGTCCAATAATCTCCGCCCGAAAAAACACCAAGCATCGGCATGATCAGACACGGAATAAAGAAAATGCCATGAAGCATCAGTAACCATTTAAGCCACTGGTCCGCCTTGGTATTGGTCTTGATCGTCAAGCCGGTAAAAAATGTGGCGAGTGCCATCATTCCATATCCGAGCAGGTCATAATTGAAATACAGACCGAATTTTGAATAGTCCAGAATTTGCATGGACTGCTCGTTTAGTCCGTCAAGCCTGACTGAGGTGGTCTGGGCAAAATACACCAATAGAATTATCACACAATACACCGTCGCGCAGATTAACGCGACATCAGCCGCAGCCTTCTTATCAGGTTCACATTCTTCGGCAAACGAGCTTACCATCATAATAAAACCAAGCGCCAAAAATATGCAGACAAAGAAACTGCCGAAATTAAATCTCATCATCATAAAAACGGCAAATAAAGCTACTGATACAAGACTTATTAATGAACCAACCATACCGATTTTCTGATTCATATCAAAGCTCCCCATCAATTGATCAATTTAGATACACAAAATAAATGCCCCTTTTCAAAGGGCATTTGACATACTGTTGATTTGACTAAATCTTCTCTACAGGTACCCAGATTTCACAATAATAATCATCCGGATTCCCTTGGGGTGGGGTATACATTTCAATGTTATAGTTACCTGCAAGTTTATATTCCTTACAATTTGGCAACCACTCACTCCAGATCCTGGTGTTCACATCCTGCAATGCTTTCGGGAGAGAGCCTCGACATGAAAATACTGCCCAGGTTCCGGCAGGGATTACTCTGGTTTCATAACCATCAGGAACCTCATTCCACGGCAGATAATTATCTGCAATCAGATAATCAAATCTCTTCCCATTACCAGCCATACAGATTCCATACATTCCACAGACAATTTGATTCGCTCCGCTCTGCATATGTTCCTGCCAAAACTTCGGAATCTCCTCATAAGAAGTGTCCATGTCAAAGCTTCTCACTTTACCCATAACCGTAAACTGTGCCTTTTCAACAATTTTATACTCCAGCATTGTCCCGCCCTCCAATATTAATTTTATTTTGAGTGGTGCAAAGGACTTTAGATTTGCACCCTTCAGTTTAGCCGCCGAAGGGGCAATACCATGAAATTTGGCGAAGGCGCGGGTAAAACTGTCAGGAGAATCATAGCCATACTTAAGCGCAACATCAATTACCCTGGCATCTGCGGTGGAAAGTTCCTGGGCTGCAACACTAAGCCTGCGATTCCGGATATACTCTCCTACAGTGAACCCACTCAGTACATTGAAGATTCTTTGAAAGCGAAACACCGAAACACACGCTTTTGCGAGCAATCTCCTGAATATCCAGTTCCTCCGTCAGATGCTCCTCAATATACTCAATTGCATTTTGAATCCCCTCGACCCAACCAATCACACTGTAGACTCCCTTCTGGCTTCGATTTCATTTTAACATTCATCAAAGAGCTCTTCCCGACTTTTTATGTCATCCGTTACAGGTTTGATATCCAAAACCGGTCCTAATATTTACCATCAAACTATTCCATAATTCAGAATCTTTGAATCATTAGTTAACCTAATAATATCATAAACAATCTTGGAATATAATGTCAAACATCTTAGCACCTCCCTGAACACATAAAAAAGCTTATTGCAAAATGATAACAATCCCTCCGGATTAGTTTCATTTAACAAAAAGCCTTAATTTTAATCATTCTGCTTTGCTCCTGATTATATCCACCATCTCCCGAAGCCGTTTGTCTTTATGTAACCATTCAAATTTAGTTAAAACATCAACCACATGCAAAATATCATACCAAAGCAATGGGGCTTTTTAGCTTCTGGAATCCGCTTCCCATTGCAAACATATATGGCTTTCGCTCTTTTCTTTGCTCCCATAATGAAAGCAACACTTCTGCGCTATTGATAGTTTGCGGCAAATCATGATACTCATCAAATAATGTTAACAACTTCAACATTCGACAGCTTCAGCAATCTCAGGCGTATTTACATCAAATCCAATGTCAGCAATAAAACAAAGCTTGTGTATCAATTGACTGGAATCATTATGTGATTTTAATACTTCGCCCGGCCAATTTTTTACCTGAAATAATAAATTATTTACTTGTTCAACCGACAAGCCTACTTTTTCATATTCTATAGCACTCATTATAAATATGACCCCTCTTTTTATTCTGTATTAAAATGTATTACCCGAAGGGTCAAGCACATAAAATCATTAAATCAAACTATTATACATGCTCCAATTTTAGCATGATTACCTTATCATTTTCTAAAACCAACGTATCTCCAGTCGGAACAACAACATCACTGCCTTCACGTTGTAACATCACGACAAGGTGATCTTGATGCAGATCCAAGTTTTTAATTCGTTTATTGGACCATTGATGGCCTTTTGGAATGGTAAATTCAATAAGTTCTTGGCCGCTCTCATCAAAATGTATATGACCACCTAAGACAATCAGGTCATCTTCTTCGATGATTACATGTCCTCTGGGCACAATCATTTCACCATTTCGTTCAATCTTAGCAACAATCAAGTCAAACGGGAGGTTCAAATCTTTTACCCGGCTCCCAACTATATTACTGTCGGGACGGACTCTGGTCTCTAAGAAACCAATCTCTGCTTTATTTTGGTAGTAGTTGAAAGTCTTTAAGACCGTATCATTTGGGTCCAGCATATCCCATTTCTTTGCCGCAATGGGCATCAATGAACCTTGTACCAGCGAAGATAATAAACAGATCCCAAACACGATATGATAAACATCTACAGAATAACCCGAATTTCCGTTGACAGCCATAATTGCAAAGGCGATCGCCGCAGCACCGCGAATTCCTGCCAGTGAGATGATGTTGATCTGATTGCGTTTGAGATGAAATGGAAACATCAGGCCATAAACGGCTATCGGCCGGGCAATAATCGTCATAAAGACAAAGATTGTCAAGGCTATCGGTAAGGCACTGATGAACTTTGAAAAGTTCGATAACATTCCCAAGATAAAGAACAGACCAATCTGCATAATCTGGGTAGAACCATCGAAGAAAAAGACTATATCCCGTTTCCCGCGGAATTCCATGTTGCCAAGATAAATACCCAAAATATAAAGTGCAAGGTAACCGTTACCACCAAGAAAGTCAGTTACCGAGTAGGTAATCAGCATTGCTGAAACCATAAAAACCGCATAGAGCCCATCCGCTTCAATCGGGAGCTTTTTAATTAACTTTTCAACAACAAAAGCAAAGACAAATCCTAACCCAATTCCCAAACCGATTTGGAATAAAATCATAATCGGGGCCGAGACTTTTGAACCGACAATCAAGGATAAAAATACCATTGTCAAGGTATAAGCCGTAGGGTCATTGGAGCCGCTTTCAATCTCCAGCAATGACGCTGTATTGTACTTTAAGTTCAGATTCTTTGAGCGTAAAATATTGGAAACACTGGCATAATCCGTTGAACCGACAATCGAGCCAATGAGCATTCCTTCTAACAATTTAAGTCCCAAAACATAATGCAAAAACAGTCCGGTAAGTAAAGATGTAACCACAACACCAAACGAACTAAGGACGATCGCTTCTTTAGCAACCGGCTTCGCCATATTCCAATTAGTGCCAAACCCCCCATAAAACATGATGACCATCAGCGCCAGGGTCGAAAAGTTATAGGAGAATTCAAAATCCTCAAACTCAATCACGATCATCCCGAAGGTCATACCAAGAACAATAAACAGTAATAGCGCCGGTATCCCCCGTTTACTGGATAAATGAATGGCAAAAATCGCAAGAATAAAGATAATACCGATCGTTAAATACTGCATCACAATTTCCCTTTCCCATTAAAATTACTATCTCTAACATATATATGACACATATATAACATTATATTAACATATCTTAGCAGCTTTTGCTAGCTCTTCTTATTCTATATAACATTATATTAACGTTTTTGGCAATTATAGTTGCATTATTATATAATTTTTCCAAGATACTCTCTTTTATTTGCAGATTTTCTCAACCTAGTTCTCTGATTACGATCCAATACCCTACACATGGTTTGAATTAATCAGATTAATGTTAGTAAAAAAAGGCCTTCATGGATTATCCCATGAAGGCGTACAATAAACTCCCAACTGACATTTTAATGTTTCTGTTAACCTTACCAACCGTTTTATGAATTTAGATAAACACTCCAACTACGTCCATTTCTCCAGATATTAATGTCATTTATTCATCCTTTACTGCTTCGAACTCTTTAATTAAGTTTGCTTTGATTATTGTCTTGCGAGCTTTCTTATCTAAACCATCCCATGCTAAAAACAGTCTTTTTTTTGCCACATCAATAAAATCAATTTTACCCTTTTTAAACAAAGCAACGTCTTCATTCTTTTCGATCCCTATGAAGTTACGCCCCTCCATTAAGGCCGCGACTAAAAACGATCCGCTTCCAAAAGCATTATCCAAGACAATATCTCCCGGGTTAGTATAAGTTCTCACAAAATAACGCCCCAGTTCAATGGGTTTTTGGGTGGGATGAACCACCTCGCCTTCACTCTCTGCCGTTTTGACATAAATTATATCAACAGGGTATCGTTCTCCGTCACTTGCAACATGAACCGGCCGGAAATCTCCATAACTTCCGGTTAACTGATTTTTGCGCACACCTTTATCATAAGGTTCCCCTGGTGTCATCTGTGGGTTATAAGTAGGTTGATTTTTATAGAATACACAGACATCTTCATGTTTTCGCAGCGGTTGTTTCTTGGCATTCAGAAAATTGGTAGGTTTTGATTTCTCCCAAATCCACTTATATTTATATAATTGCGGTTGGCTCAAGATCAGCCTTGCTGTAAATAACCCTTGCGCTGTTAAGACAATCGCACCGTTTGACTTAATAATCCGGGTATATTGTTCCCAAAGCAAATCCAACGGTATATAGCAGTCCCATTGGTTCTGCGTCATACCATAGGGTAGATCACATAATATCAGATCGATGGACTCATTTGGAATACGTTTCATAAACTCCAGACAATCTTCCTCAAAGATCTGATTTACCATTGAGTAAATCGGAGCATCATTATCGATCATAGTTAGCCCTCATTTCTAGTTGTCTTAATTAATTTTATATTCAATAACATCACATTTCAACGATATACAGTTTTCTGTAATATTATCCTTAATTATCATACTTAAAACAACCACTTAATTTCAATGAATATTCTGCTCTTCATTTTTTACAACAAAAATGTTGCAAATTAATTATATCAAATTACTCCAAATTAAAACCTGTTCTGGCTTAGCTAGAACTGAATATTGACATTAAGCGAAGCGCGTGAAAAACGCTTTGCGGAACTAAAAAATAACGGGATTGTTCTCGTCGATCAACAGACAAAGAAAGTGGAACAAGTAAACATCAACGTTATTGATACGCTGATGCCGGAGGATCAGTATGACTACATTATCGTAACAATGCAGCGAACCCAGGTTGATGCCATCCTACCTGTTTTGGCGCAAAACCGCTCGCTTGTATTTGTTGTCAATACTGCGGGTGGTTACGAAAAATGGGTAACTGCAATCGGAAAAGAACGCTTTATGTCCGGCTTTCCAGCCGCCGGCGGAGAATGCAAATCCGGTAAAGTATACTACTTTATTGGACGAGGACTCCAAAGAGCTTTTCAAACAACAACCTTTGGTGAATATAGCGGTAAAAAACCGAACGTGCCAAACTTCTGAATTCTTGCCCTATTTAACTGGTATGTACAAATCCATTATTACACAACTCGTGGCTCGATCAATCTGGCGATAGATATTTAGTCCGTATCTTTCATCCATTTCATAACCACTTTTAGGAAACCAAACGGCAAAAATTCCTTGAAGCGTGCTAAATATATTGGTTATTTCTCCCTCAAATCGATAAGTCGCAAATTTTCCACCTTTTATCGTTGTGATATTCTCTAATTTGCAAGTATTATCTGCCGTTATACACAGATCACAGATACAGCTATTCCGAGAAGAAACCGCAGGATCGTCATAGAATCTTTCAATCATTAAGGTATCATCTCGAATATAATCTTTGTAAGTTTCCAAAAATTGAAACCATTTTTCCTTCAGTTCGCCATAATTGCCCAAGACTCTCTCATAAATGACCCGAACATCAGATAGCGACACAATTTTCATTCTGGCATCGTAATCGTCGAAGGTTTCAAAACACTCAATAATTTCAGGGTTGAACGGATTTACAATACTGGTTGCCTCAGTCGATTTACGAAATTTGGTTGGAGATAGACGATGATACTGACTAAATACAGCACTATAATTGGAAGAGCTATATCCGTAATCTAATCCAATATCGGTAATGGTCTTATGCTGTTTCAACTTAATATCAATCGCGCTTTGAGCCATCTTCAGATGCTTAATAAACGCATATACACTTTCGCCCATTACCGCCTTAAAAACCCTGCTGAAATAGAATTCCGAATAATGAAAGTGGTTGGCCACATCTTTAATAGTAATGCCTGCGTCAAGGTGTTGTAGCATATAGTCAATGCTCTGACTGATCAGTTCTCTTTTATTCATAATACACCAGCCAAATTCTTTTTCATACAGTGATTAGCATCTCCATCCATCCACTAGGCACTCAACACACCGACGTCCGAGGAAACATATCAATAATTAAAATGTGAATTAGACAAAATATCTAAATCACAAATCCACCATTAGGGCTAATTATTTGTCCCGTTATAAAATCTGCCTTGCTTGATGCAAGAAACAAAACCACTTCGGCAATATCTCTAGTCGTACCTAATACCCCTAATGGTGTGTCGCTTTTTAATTTCTCTATTATTGATGTGTTTAAATGTGAAATCATATCCGTTTTAATAATACCTGGAGCAACACAATTTACCTGAATATTTGAGGGGCCTACTTCTTTTGCTAGTGCTTTGGTAAATCCAATAACAGCGGCCTTGGATGCAGAATAGTGTACTTCACACGATGAACCTGTTAATCCCCATATTGACGAAATATTTATTATTTTTCCCCGCTTATTATTTATCATCTTTGGTAATACAGCTTGGCAACAATTAAACATCCCTTTAATATTAACATTAAACATCCAATCCCAATCATCTTCAGATATATCAGTAAATAGCTTTTGTTGTGCAACTCCAGCATTATTTACTAAAACATCAATATTGCCGAAACGATTATATATTATATTCAGCATACTATCGACCTGAATTTTGTTACTTACATCCCCCTGTACTTTAATAACATTATATCCTTCATCACGTAACTGAAAATACAATTTTTCTGCCTCTTCTTCACTTTTGAAATAATTAATTGCAACATTATAATCATTAGCAGCAAAGAGTTTTGCTATTTCCCTTCCAACTCCCCTTGAAGCCCC